>OGSV01000034.1_pt1 | contig 199085 bp, 138 predicted proteins | sample 1574221 | NCBI WGS metagenome assembly OGSV01 (sample SAMN03295823, study PRJEB24534) | human gut metagenome | isolation source: fecal sample 4 from infant 3 | host: Homo sapiens | place: USA: Pittsburgh, PA | collected 2014-07 | reverse complement strand
CTGTAATTTTGCAGGATTCCCTTTCTGGAATAGTCGTCCATATCGAATTGCTGTAGTTATGCAGGATTTCGCTTACTGAATAGGAGCGTCTGGAGAAATCGTGGAGTTTTGCGGATTTCGACTGCCGGATGGGCGTGTCCAGGGAAATGGTGCAGTTTTCAGGATGGTGGAAATATCCATTTTCCTACTCAAAACTTCTTTCTCAACAGCCTGATTGCAGGATTTCCTAAGCCTCAGCCCGGTGCCAATCAAAATTGCCGCATACTTTAAGCATTGGCGGACCCCGCCGCCTGCAAAGGCGCAGCAAGGCCGTCAGGGGAAGGCCGTAAGCGGCGGGAAGACGCGAATCCCTCTTGATTTACATCAAACGGAAGTTAGAGACGCGGATCCTCCCACTATGCACAAAGCGGGAACTGGGCCGCGGCCGCCGCATCGTTGCGCCCCGTTTTCCCGGTTTCGGAGCGGGCCGTTCAGATCATCGGTATGATTTTATTCTGGAACGCGCATCTTAATGGATAACCGCCGATTTACAGCTCTTGGCGAATATGTCATTTTGGTAACAGACGTTACGCACGCTTGCATCCGGTTATGCGCTCATGTTAGAATAGTGTTGACTTTTACACTGCAAGCAGCGTGTTACTAGTACGACTAGGCATGAGCTAAGCGGCCGTTCACAGCGTGAACTGCATGCTTTAGCCCATGCCTTTTTTGTTATGTACGAGAGATAACGACATTGCAGGGATTCCCGTTATTCGGTCCTATTCCGTGCTTGGCTGCTTAGGCGCGGCAGGGCATCATCAGTGCTTACTACGAGGAGGAATTCACATGTTTGGATTTGGCAAGAAGAAGAAAACGATATCGGTCGTTGCACCTATAACAGGCAAAGCCGTCTCTCTCGAACAAGTGGAGGATCCGGCATTCGCCCAAAAAATTATCGGAGACGGCGTGGCGATTGAGCCGGAGCAAGGAGTGCTGGTCGCTCCGTTCGACGGACACGTCATCCATCTGATTGATTCCCATCATTCGCTCGTGCTGGGGCATGAATCGGGGCTCGAGCTGCTGTTCCATATCGGAGTGAATACGGTGTCTCTGAAGGGCGAACCGTTCACCCCGCATGTGAAGTCGGGAGACAAAGTGAAGCAGGGCGATGTCTTGATCGAGTTCGATATGGAGAAGATTCGCGCAGCCGGCCTTCCTGTCATCACGCCGGTCGTCGTGGCGAACGGCGATGCGGTCGAAGAATTGAAGACGAAGCTGGGTCCGGTCAAGGCGAATGAGACCGAAATTATGGAAATCGTCATGAAAAAATAGTTTTTTTGAAAGAGGAGGCCATCATGGAGAAGCAATTCACGATCAAAAATCCGCAAGGTGTGCACGCTCGTCCGGCGGGCGCCATTATGAAAAAAGCGGCCGAGTTCCCGGACGCGCAAGTGTCGTTGGAGTTCAAAGGCCGTAAAGTAAGCGCGAAAAGCATCACGGGCGTCCTGACGCTCGGCATGAAGGCCGGCGACGTCATTACGGTGTCCGCCGAAGGCGACCGGGCCGAGCAGGCGATTGATGCCGTAGGCGCGGTGTTGGAATCGGTTCTCGATTAATTCGCGCGAGATACGGTTATAGATATGACGAACGGCCTAGATATGCCGATACGACAGAATAGACACGATACAGACGGGATTGAGAACAAAAGGAGTGGAGGAACCGTCATGCTGCTACAAGGGATTGCCGCCGCCTCCGGCTATGCTATCGGGCAAGCGTTTGTCCTGCAGGAGCAGGAAGCTTCGGTGGAGCGGATAGACATCGCGCCCGGCGAAGCGGATGCAGAAGTGAAGCGGCTTCAGAATGCGGTTGCACAGTCGAAGGATGAACTGGAGAAGATAAAGACAAGCACGGCGGCCCGGCTCGGAGAACATGAGGCGGAGATCTTCGCTACGCATCAGCTCTTGCTGGAGGATGAGGAATTCATCGGGCAGGCGATCGCGCAGATTCGCGCCATGAACGTGAACGCCGAATATGCGCTGCATGAGGTGACCGAGCAGCTGGTCGCGATCTTTGCCGGCATGGATGATGAATATTTGCGCGAGCGGGCAGCCGACTTCCGGGATGTCAGCAAGCGGGTGCAGCGGCATCTATCCGGGGCCAAGGCGGCTTCGCTGAACGATTTCGCCGAAGCGGTCGTCCTGTTCGCCAATGATCTGACGCCATCCGATACGGCGCAGCTCGATCGGTCCAAGGTGGCCGGATTCGTGACGGAGACGGGCGGACGCACGTCGCACTCCGCGATTATGGCCCGCTCGATGGAGATTCCGGCGGTGGTCGGGCTGACGGATGCGATGAGCAGCGTCAACACGGGCCAGATGGTCATTGTGGACGGCTCCAGCGGCATCGTGCTGATCGATCCCGATGCCGACACGTTGGCTGCCTACCGGGAGAAGAAGGAGAAATTCGAGCTGCGCCGGGAAGAGATGAAGCAGTACAAGGATCGGCCTTCGGTGACCGCGGACGGCCATCGGGTCGAGCTGGTCGCGAATATCGGGAACCCGCAGGATGCGCTCGGCGCCCGGAATCACGGGGCGGAAGGCGTCGGCCTGTTCCGCACGGAGTTCCTCTATATGGGCCGCGACAACTTCCCATCGGAAGAGGAGCAGTATCACGCTTATACGGCGGTCTGCCAGACAATGGGACCGGAGAAGCCGATTGTCATCCGGACGCTCGATATCGGAGGAGACAAGGAATTGTCTTATCTGGAGCTGCCGAAGGAGATGAACCCGTTCCTTGGCTATCGTGCGATTCGGCTCTGTCTTGACCGCAAGGATCTGTTCAAGACGCAGTTGAGAGCCATTCTTCGCGCCAGCGCGCACGGCAACATCAAGCTGATGTACCCGATGATCGCGACGATTACCGAGCTGCGGGAAGCCAACGAACTGCTCGCCGAAGCGCGGCAGGAGCTGGATGCGGAAGGCGTGGCATATAACCGCGAGATGGAAGTCGGTATTATGATCGAGGTGCCGGCCGCGGCGATTGCCGCCGACCAGCTGGCCGAAGAAGTCGATTTCTTCTCGATCGGCACCAATGACCTCGTTCAATATACGATGGCCGCCGATCGCATGAACCAGCAGGTGTCGCATCTGTCGCAGCCGTTCCATCCGTCCGTCCTGCGGTTGATTAAGATGGTCATCGATGCGGCGCACAGCCGCGGCAAATGGGCCGGCATGTGCGGAGAGATGGCCGGCAATCTCAAGGCGATTCCGCTGCTGCTCGGCCTCGGTCTGGATGAGTTCAGCATGAGCGCCAGTTCGGTTCTTCCGGCCCGCGTGCTGATGAGCAAGCTCGATCGGGAAGCGATGAAGCCGTTGGCCGAGGAAGCGCTGCGGCTGACCACGGCCGAAGAGATCCAATATCTTGTCGTCGAACGCATTCCGGCGATTCAGGAGCTTACTATATAACGAAACTTGTCTAGGCTTGAGGGAGAAAGCGGGGAGCATTCTCTCTCAAGCTTGACAATTTTCGATAATTTTCGTCAAAACTATGTCGTTTTTTCAATTTTTCTTGATGATGGCCGCGCCTTATTTTACAATAAACTTACATCGCTGCATGATATTTTCGTAACCGTTTCCACTTGCCTGCTCGCAATCACCCATCTGATGAGAAAGGAGCTTACCGTTGTCTAGCGAACGCCGCTTTGAGATTATTCGCGCCTTGAGCAACAATGTTGTGCTGGCGAAGGAAGTGCCGACGGACAAGGAGACCATTCTCATGGGAAAAGGGATCGGCTTCGGGGCGAAGCCCGGGCAGCCGCTGCTTTTTGGCGATACGCGAATTGAGAAGACGTTTTATTTGGATGATAAGCAGAATCTCTCGCAATATCAGATGCTGTTCGAGCAGATTGATCCAGAAGTGATTGATGTGTCGGAACAGATCATTTCCCTGGTGGCTTCCGAATTGACTCCCGATCTGAATGAGCATATTCACCTGGCGCTGCCGAGCCATATCGAGTATGCGCTGTACCGGCTGCGGCATCAGATCGAGATCGAAAATCCTTTTCTATGGGAAATCCGGACGCTGAATCCGAAGGAATACGAGCTCGCTTCCCGCGCTGCCGAGATCATTGGACATCAATTCGGCGTCGAGGTGCCGGAGGATGAGATCGGGTTCCTGACGATCCATATCCAATCGGCCGTCGCCCATGTCCCTGTGAACAATGTGGTCCAGCACAATCATCTGCTGCGGGAGCTGGTCGGCCTCATCGAGGAACGGCGGGGCAGTCCGATTCCGAAGGACAGCATCGATTATTTGCGGCTGGTCACCCATCTGCGCTTCGCGATAGAGCGCATCCGCCAAGGACAGCATTCCCGCAATCCGTTCCGTGACCGGATGCAGGAGATGGCTCCTTATGAATACGAGGTTGCCGGAGAATGCGCCAAGCTGATGAGCGCACAGTTGAAAGCGCCGGTGTCGGAGGACGAGACTGCCTATATTGCCATGCACTTGTACCGTCTATTCCATCGGGAGACCGAATAACATAGACAGCATCATATCGAATCAAGCGTGTTACTAGTTCGACTAGGCATGAGCTTGCCGGGACCATCCGTTTGCGCGGGTGCCGTTCTGCTGCAGGCTCATGCCTTTTTTCGCTGTCCGGGCCGTCGCGGCGGCGAAGCGAGGCGGCGACAGGCTGGAGAATATTTCTTCCGCCATTAATCCATACTGGTATTGATTTTACACGATGATATTTTCGAGTCACGCGGTTCATTAGCGGGAACCTGATCGCAATTTCACGCTACTCCCAAGAAAGCAACTACATTTTGTTGAAAGAGGGAAAATAAAGATGAACAACTTCTTTGAGAAAGCGCAGCGATTTGGCAAATCATTTATGCTCCCTATTGCGGTCCTTCCTGCTGCAGGACTTTTGCTGGGTATCGGCGGGGCGCTGTCCAATCCGAATACGGTGAGCACCTATCCGTTCCTGGATGTGCCTTGGCTGCAGCATGTCTTCACGATTATGAGCAGCGCGGGAAGCATCGTGTTCGCCAACCTGGCGCTGCTGTTCGCCATCGGCGTCGCCGTCGGCCTGGCCCGGGCGGACAAAGGAACGGCAGGTCTCGCGGCCGGGCTTGCCTACCTGGTCATGAACGCGACGATTAGCGCCATGCTCGTCATTACAGGCAACCTGGCGGCGGATAATCTCGCTTCCGCCGGCCAAGGCATGATTCTGGGCATCCAGACGCTGGAAACCGGCGTGTTCGGCGGCGTCATTATCGGTCTGGTCACCTCGATTCTTCATAATCGTTATAATAAAATTCAATTGCCGCAGTTTTTGGGATTTTTCGGAGGGTCGCGTTTTATCCCGATCGTGACCTCGTTTGCCGCGATTTTCGTCGGCGTCGTGATGTACTTCGTCTGGCCCTTGATTCAGTCCGTTATTTTCCAGGCGGGCGGGCTGGTGGAAGCGACGGGCTATATCGGCACCTTGTTCTACGGGTTCATCCTGCGTTTGCTTGGGCCGCTCGGCTTGCACCACATCTTCTACATGCCTTTCTGGACGACGGGTCTCGGTGGCTCGATGGAAGTCGGCGGGCAATTGGTTGAAGGGACGCAGAAAATTTTCTTCGCCCAGTTGGCGGATCCGAGCACAGAGAAATTTTTCATCGGTACGGCACGCTTCATGTCCGGCCGCTTTATTACGATGATGTTTGGCTTGCTGGGCGCCGCATTGGCGATCTATCACACCGCCAAGCCGGAGAAGAAGAAAGTGGTCTTCGGTCTGATGCTGTCCGCCGCGCTGACGTCATTCCTGACAGGAATTACGGAGCCGCTCGAATTTTCGTTCTTGTTCATCGCGCCGTTCCTGTATGTCATTCATGCGTTTTTTGACGGCTTGGCTTTCATGCTGGCGCATATTTTCCAGATTACGATCGGGCAGACCTTCTCCGGAGGCTTGATTGACTTTATTCTCTTCGGGATGCTGCAGGGTCAAGCCAAGACCAACTGGTTGATGGTTCCGGTCATCGGCGTCGTCTGGTTCTGCCTGTACTATTTCACGTTCCGGTTCTTGATTGTCAAGTTCAACTTGAAAACGCCGGGCCGCGAGGAAGAAGCGGAGGGCGGAGCAGCCAAGGGCGGGCATGCGTCCGCGGAAGAAGCGTCTGCCGGAGAGGCGAGAGCCAAGGCCGTCGTTCAGGCGCTTGGCGGACAGGACAATATTAAAGATTTGGATTGCTGCGCCACCCGCCTTCGCGTCTCGGTATTCCAGGTGGATGGCGTTCAGGAGGATAAACTGAAGGAAACCGGAGCCAAGGCGGTCATTGTGAAAGGCAACGGCGTCCAGGTCATTTACGGGCCGCAGGTCACGATTATCAAAAACGAAATCGAGGAATATATGGGAGAATCCTAAGAACTCCTGACACCGTAGAAGAGCCCAGGGAACCTCGTCCGGAGTGCTCCCGGAAGCCAATGCGGCCCATAGCGCGCTGCGGGTGAATCGTCTAATCTGCCGGGATGCCGAATAGGATAGAACATCATAGCGTCTCAAGCGTGTTACTAGTTCGACTAGGCATGAGCTTGCCCGGGACCATCCGCTCGCGCGGGTGTGTCTTGCTGCAGGCTCATGCCTTTTTTGGATGCCGGGCCGCCGGCGTGGCGATTTGCGGTGATGACGGGTTGGAGAATATTTCTTCCACCTTTAATCCATACTTTAACTAACTCTTTAAAGGAGGAACCTTCCATGCTAGGCTTTTTGCAGAAAATTGGCCGTGCCCTCATGCTGCCAGTCGCAACACTGCCTGCAGCAGCCATCTTGCTGCGCTTCGGCGCGATCGATTATGTCAATGAGTTTCATTTTGGCGCTACGGTCGGCGGCTTTATGAACCAGTACGTCGCGCCGTATTTGCTGGCGGGCGGCGACACGATCTTCAAGCAGCTGCCGCTGATCTTTGCGGTAGGCGTAGCGATCGGTCTGGCCGGCGATGCGGTTGCGGCGTTGGCTGCCGTCATCGCGCATGTCATCCTGCAGCAGGTGTTGGCCACGACGCCGAAAGTATTCGCATTTATTCCGGATGAATTGGTGCTTGATATGGGCGTGCTTGGCGGGATCTTGACAGGTTGTCTCGCGGCGTTCATGTACAAACGGTATCATAATATCAAGCTCCCGGATTGGCTTGGCTTCTTCGGGGGCAAACGGTTCGTTCCGATCGTTACTTCTCTGTCGATTCTCGTGCTCGGGATTCCGGTCGCTATTATCTGGGGTCCGATTCAACAAGCGATTGACGCGTTCGGGAACTGGGTCGTCAGTCTGGAAGCGATCGGTTCCGGCATTTTCATGGTCGTCAACCGGCTGCTCATTCCGACAGGCTTGCATCATATTATCAATAACGTCGCCTGGTTCCAGATCGGATCGTTCGAGTATGCGGGAGAGGTGTACCGCGGCGATATTGCGCGCTTCTTCCACCACGATCCGACGGCGGGCATGTTCATGACCGGGTTCTTCCCGATTATGATGTTCGCCCTGCCGGGGGCCGCGCTGGCGATTATTCATACGGCGAAGCCGGAACGGCGCAAGATCGTGTCTTCTGCCTTCGTCAGCGTCGCCGTCGCTTCGTTCCTGACCGGGATTACCGAGCCGATTGAATTCGCCTTCATGTTCGTGGCGCCGGTGCTGTATGTCGTGCATGCGCTGCTGGCCGGCTTGTCCGGCGTCATTACGGCGGTTCTTGGCATTAAGCACGGGTTCGGCTTCTCGGCCGGCTTTATCGACTATGCGCTGAACTTCGGCCTTGCGACGAAGCCGCTGCTGCTCATTCCGATCGGTCTCGTCTACTTCGCCGTCTACTACTTCCTGTTCCGCTTCATGATCGTGAAGCTGAACCTGAAGACGCCGGGACGGGAGGATGACGCCGAGGCTTCCGAGGAAGAGGAGAAGGGAGCGGCGAATTCGAGCTTGCATGACAAAGCCGTCAAAGTGCTGGAGCTGATCGGCGGCAAGGATAACATCACATCTCTCGATGCCTGCATCACCCGCCTGCGGCTGACGCTGAAGGATGAGTCGCTCGTCGACGAGAAGGGGCTGAAGGGGCAAGGCGCCGCCGGCGTCATGCGCCTGGGCAAAGGCAATGTTCAGGTCGTCTTCGGCACGCAGTCCGAGCTGCTGAAGGAAGAAATGAAGAAGCTGTAAAGTTGCGATTGAGTCAGGTCTACCGCTTACGGGAGGCCTGATTTTTTTATAGCCAAGCAAGGGAGAAATCTGGTAACATAGATCCGCTTGATGGAAAAGGCGACAGGTTGGAAGTCAAGCCTTCATGGCCGGCAGAAGCCTGCCGATGATGAACTCGTCCTCATGAATCGGACTTCGCAGTCATGAGCAAAAGGTGGTCCATCACGTGAAAAACTGGAAAAATATATTGCTGCTGGCGATCCCCTCGTTGCTCTCCTTCGCGACGCAGACGGTTGTCGGCACGATCAATCTGATTATGGTTGGCCATCTCGGCGCGATTGTCATTGCGATCGTCGGGGTGGTCAATATTATCATTTACAATGCGTTCGCCCTGTTCTCCGGCATCGGGCATACGGTTAACTATCTCGTCGCGCAGAACTATGGCGCCAATGATATGCGTAACGGGATCCGGCGCACCTATATCGCGCTCTACATCAGCGCGCTGGTCGGACTGCTGCTGCTTGTGAGCGGTATCTTTTTCTCCGATCAGATTTTGTGGCTCACGACCGGCTCGAAGGAGATCGCGGACCAGGGCACTTATTATTTGCAGCTGCGGATTATCGCGCAGGCCTTCGGCGTCGTCTCGTTCGCGCTGCACGGCTTCCTGCGGGGCGTCGGAGACACCCGCACGTCGATGATTCTGTCCATCGTCAGCAATGTGACGATTGTAACGCTTGTATACGCGCTGACGTTTGGGCATTTCGGCCTGCCGGAATTGGGGCTGAACGGAGCGGGTTATGCGATTCTGGCCGGGGAAGCGGTCGGCTTCGTGCTGGCGCTGTTCGTCTTCTTCGTCGTGAAGCATAAGCAGTTCCATACGCGGACCTGGGTGCGCGCCCGCGCGTCCGAGGTGAAGGAGCTGGGCGGAGAGAGCTTCAAGCTGGGCCTGCAGGAATTCTCGATGAGCCTCTCCATGTTCATCTTCACGATGTTCGTCGCCCGGCTGGGCACGACCGCTCTGGCGGCCAACGAGATTGCCTTGAATGTGATGGCCTTCGGCTTCATGCCGGCGTTCGCTTTCGGCGCGACGGCGACGATCATGGTCGGGCAGGAGGTCGGGCGCGGCGAGCCGCTCAATGGCCGGCGCGCCGGAACGGACGTCGCGATTATGGGCTCCATCTTCATCCTGCTGCTGGGCGCGGCGGAATTCGTCTTCGCGGAGCCGATTGCCCGGCTGTACAACAGCACCGAACCGGAAGTGTTCCATCTGGCCGGAATTCTGATTATGACGTCGGCGTTCCTGCAGTTGTTCGATGCGCTGTACAATTTCTACGCCGGCGCATTGCGCGGAATAGGGGACACGACCTTCCTGATGCGCGCGTCGCTCGTGACGAGCTGGCTTATTTTCGTGCCGCTGGCTTATTTGTTCATTTATGTGTTCGAATGGGGCAGCATCGGCGCATGGCTGTCGCTGTACCTGTATTTGATGGTGCTGGGCCTCTCGCTCATGGTTCGGTTCTACCGTACCGATTGGAGCGGAATCACGATCCGGAAGTCCGCATCGGCCGAGCATTCCGCGGGAATGTAAGGAATGGCTGCCGCCGTCTCCTGGAATGGGGATGGCGGCCGTTGTCTGCTGCGGGTTATTGATCGTGTGAAATTATCCCTCCTTTATACAATAATATCCCTGCCAAACGCGGAAGAAAGAAATATAATGGGATTGCCGTGACTCGCCATGATCCCGGGCTTCCCGGCAGGTTCCATGAGGGAGGTGAGACCACCGATATAACCGCCGCTGTATACCGCAGATTCTGGCAGTTCAAGCTTCTAGCTGTACCACGCTAGCTATACCGCACCGGCCATACCGCATCTGGCCATACTGGCCATACCGCACAAGCTATACCGCACAAGCTATACCGCACAAGCTTTACCACGCTAGCTGTACCGCACTGGCTGTACCGCAGATGTTCCGCCGCATCCATTTTCCATCATGTTCAACCCGCATTCGTGATTGTTCAGGCTATTCCGCATGCTGGAATCACAACGCCTATGGGGGTGTAAAAAATGAAAACGCTTAAATGGAACCGCGCCCGAAAAATGCTGGCGCTCGTGCTGACCATTGTCCTGGCCTTGTCTTCGGCTGCCGCGGCTTCGGCTGCGCCGGCTCGCGTTCAAGACATCGGGGGCCATTGGGCGGAAAAGGCGATGACGGAATGGAGAGACAAGGGACTGCTTCGCGGCTATGCCGACGGTTCCTTGCAGCCGAACCGGGCCGTGTCGCGAGCGGAGTTCGCCGCATTGATGAATCGGGCCTTCCAGCTCACGGCCATGAAGGACATTTCGTTTACGGACGTGGCCGCTTCCTCCTGGGAATACGATGAAGTGAGGAAGGCGGTCAAAGCCGGATTCGCGGCAGGCTTCCCGGACGGCACATTCCGCCCCTCGCTTCCGGTCAGCCGGCAGGAGGCGGCGGTCATGCTTAACCGGATGCTGCCGGCGGATGGGCCGAAGGGGGAGCTCAACTCCTTCACCGATCATAAGGAAATTGCGTCATGGGCCAGGGACGCCGTGAGCGCGCTGCTCGCCGCCGGATGGCTCAAGGGCTATAGTGACGATACGATTCGCCCTAAGGCGAAGATGACGCGGGCGGAGGCGGTCATCCTCCTGGATCGCGCATTGCAGAGCAAGCTCGGGGGAGGCGAGGAGCAGCCGGAATCAGGCAAGGGCACGGATAAGGAAAACGACAAGGATAAGGAGGGAGATCATAAACAGGATCCGGTGAGCAGGGCCCCTAGCTCTAGCGGCGGCAGATCTTCCTCGGGCGGAGGCTCCTCCTCCGGCGGGGGGACCGCTCCCCCGGGGGACAGCAGCGCACCGGCCGCGCCGATCGTGACCGGCGTAAGCGAAGGGCAGACCTATACGATCGGCGTCGTGCCGGCCTGGAAGGCGGAGAGCGGCACGAGCGTGAGCGCGACCTTGAACGGAGCGGCATACGCGAAGGGCGCCGCAATCAAGGAGGAGGGCGAGTACGCCTTAACCGTAACCGCGACCAAAGCGACGAACGGCAAACAGGCAAGCACGACCGTCCGGTTCAAGATCGAGCATGCGAAGCGGTTGATCGCTTACGTGCCGGGTTGGGTAGACTGGTCGGAAGCGAACCCGATCGATGCGTCGAAGCTGACGCATATCTATTATGCCTTCGCCCATATCAAAGACGGTAAAGTCATTCATATCCCGGATCAGAACGACGAGGAGAATCTGGCGTACTTCAGCCGATTGAAGGCGGAGAATCCGCATTTGCGGGTCCTGATCTCGATTGGGGGCTGGGGAGCGGACGGCTTCTCCGATGCCGCCCTGACGGAAGAATCGCGGGCCGCGCTCGCGGAGAGCGCCATGGCTTGGGTGGAACAGTATCAGCTTGACGGGGTCGACCTCGATTGGGAATATCCGACGCAGAGCCCTGACGGCATCGTGAAGGCACGGCCGGAAGACAAGCAGAACTTCACTATGCTGTTGGAAGAATTCCGGAAGCAGCTTGACGCGAAGGGGGAGGCCGACGGCAAATATTATGAGCTGGCCATTGCGGTCGGTTCGACGCAGACGTATTTGAACGGCGTCGAGATCGAGAAGATTCATCCGCATGTGGACAGTATCATGCTGATGACGTATGACTACTCCGGCGGCTGGATGAACACGACGGCGCATCATACGAATCTGTACGGCGGCGGGCTGAGCGGGGATGCGACCGTGAAGCTGTATCTGTCCAATGGGGTTCCGGCCGCCAAGCTCGTGCTCGGAGCGGCGTTCTACGCCCATATGTGGACCGATGTGCAGTCGGCGGAGAATAACGGCCTCGGGCAGCGGGCTGCTCCGAGCTGGCTGACGCCGAGCTATAGGGAAGTCCTCACGGAATACACTGTCACGAGCAGCACCTACGGGAAGCTCGCTTTCACCCGGTACTGGGATGAAGCCGCCCAGGCGCCGTACCTGTTCGACGGCAGCACCTGGCTGACGTATGACGATCCGGACTCCGTCGCGGCCAAAGGCAAGTATGCGCTGGAGCATGGCTTGGGCGGCGTCATGCTGTGGGAATACAGTCACGATCCGTCCGGGGTTTTGGTCGATGCCCTCTACCAATCGCTCCGAGGCGCTTACCAATCCGACGCGACCATGCCGGATGCCCCGGCCGTCACGGGAGTCGATCACGGGCAGTCGTACACCGGACCGGCCGCCGCCGATTGGGCGGATGAACCGGGGACGTTCCGCGTCGGCAAGCTGAACGGCGAGCCTTATGTTCGCGGCACCTTGATACAGGAGCCGGGCTATTATGTTCTCGTCGTCGCGTCGGTTCATCTCCGCAGCGGCAAGGCTGTGACGACGACGATTGAGTTTACCGTGGAGTAGGCGGATACGCCTTCGGTCACGAAAGGGGCAGGGGCTGTCCCATCTGTTAGTGTGAAAGTACAGTGGCGGCAGCCCCTTCCTGCTTCAGACAGCGCAGCTTGCCGAAAAAGCTGCAAAACTACAGTATTCTGCTTGCGACATTTCCTCCGTTATCGAAATCCTGCAAAACAGCATCAATTGAAGCCCTTCCTAGGGATGGAAAGCCAATATCAGCGAAAATGATGCGCTTTTGCAGGAATTTCATCGGAAATGGGTAGAAACGATGCAAAATCCTGTATAAATGCAGGATTCACCGCCTCGGCTGGCCGCCGCCGCTGCCAGGGCCGCTGCTGGTGCCGCTGCGAGGGTCGCTCCTGGCATCGCTGCTGGCGTCGCTGCTAGGGTCGCTCCTGGCGTCGCTCCTGGCGTCGCTGCTGGTGCCGCTGCCAGGGTGGCTGCTGGTGCCCCTGCTGGATTGAGCCGGGCCGGCCGCCGCTCCATCAAGCTACAGGCTCCATCTCCCTCCTTGCTGCTGCACGACCTGCCCCGCAATGTCGTTGCCGAGCAGGCAGGCCTCCCGGAGCGGCCAGCCGCTGGCAAGGCCGGCGATGAAGGCGCCCGTATGCGAGTCGCCGGCTCCGATCGTATCGACGACGGTGACTTGGCCGGCCGGCAATACTTCGCTTCCTTCCGGCGTGCAGAGCAGCGTGCCGTCCCGGCCCAGCGTCACCACGACGGGCTGGCCGGTCTGCCGGCACGCCTCCCGAACGGCGTCATGCAGTTCCTGCACACCCGTTAATCCGCTCAGCTCCGCGCGGTTCAAATGCAGGATCGTATTCATGCCGAGCACGCGCCGCAGCGTCTCCCGATCGAGATACCCCACTCTTGGGCTCGGATCGAATATGATACGGCAGGTTGCTTGTCTGGCCGCCAACGCGTCCAGAATGACGCGGCCGGAAGGCCCCTCCAGTTCGTAGCCGCTCAAGTAGATATAATCATACTGGCCCAGGTCGTGCCGTTCGAACCACGCCGGCTTCCATTTCGTCTCGATTCCGGGGATCGTAATGAACGTTCGTTCGCCATCCTGCTCGACAATCGACAGATTCCAGCCGTTATCGCCGCTATCCTCTTCGATCAGCAGCGGATAGCCGTCGGCCTGCAGTTGCTTCCGGATCATATCCGCATAGGCGCCTGCCCCTACGGGGACGAACAGATCATGATCGACCCGCAGTTGCTTCAAAATATGGGCCACGTTGTAGGCGCATCCGCCGACAAGGGTCTCCCGGTGCTCGGCCGCGGCATCGTCTCCGGTTCGGGGCAGCGAATCCAGTTGAATAATCACATCGATGACGGCGGCGCCGAGCACGAGCACTTTTGCATCGCTCCGCGTATTTTTCAGTCGAGATATCCGATCAGCCACTTCGATTCCCTCCTATTTCCGGGCGGTAACGGTTAACAGAACAGAATAGACAACCGCGCTTGCGGCGAAGGCCAGGAGTACGCCCAGACTGTTGTCCTGGAACATGCCTTTGGCAAAAGGCCCGTCGAAAAACGGGGAATTGGTGAACAGGAACCCGGCGAGCACCCCGGCCAGCCAACTGGATACCCCGCCATAATTAACCTTGTTGTAGTCCGGATCCGTGAGCAGGCGCGGGTCGTACCCTGCTGTCTTTCTGATTTTGACATAGTCGATGAGGAAGATCGCCGCCCACGCCGCCATGCCGATGCCGAGCAAGCCCAGGAATGTCTGGAAGTTGCCCATGAAATCCTCGGATACGAACAGCGTGTATACCGGAATCAAAATCAGAAACAACGAATGTATGATAATCGATGTGGACTCTTTCACTCGAATGTTTAAGGTTTCCAGGTTGACCCGCGCCGACTTCAAACCGATAATGCATTGCGGAATCAAGCCGCCCAGAGCGGTGACAAAGTAAAGCACCGTCATCCAGCGCGGCAGCGCCTGGCTGATGACCTCGATCGGGTTGGCCGAGACCGCCAAGTCCGGCACCGATGTGCTCATCAGCACGCCGACGCTCATGATGACGAACAGCGGAATGAATGCCCCGAAGGTGACGCGGGCGACGATGGAGCGGGATGATTGATCCGGCTTCTGGTAGCAGCTATAGTCGGCGGAAGCGATCGACCAGCTGATCCCGGTGCCGGCCATAATGATCGATACCGCGGGCAAGAAGCCTGTTAACCAGTTGCCATTGCTCATATTCATCAATTCCGTCCAATTTGTTTTCGGAATCAGGATCAGCAGGACGAGAAGCGTCAACCCGCCAAAGACATAGGTGAAAAAGGTTTGGATTTTGACGAGCGCTTCTTGGCCGAACATGCTGGAGCTGATGATGAGCGCGGCGAAGGCCAGCAAACAGATCAGCGTCAACAATGGATTGGAACCGATGCCGAACACGCTGAACAGCGCCAAGAGCGTCAATGTTCCGGTCACGACGCCGACCGCGAGCCAGCCGACCAGGTTAATCCAGCCCATAAATGTCGGAATATAATTGCCTCGGAAGCCGAAGGCGGCTCTGGACAGCACGAAGGTCGTCGTGCCCGCATCTCTTCCGGCCAAGCTTAGATAGCCTACCAAGGCGAAGGAGAGCGCCCCTGCGGCCGCCGCCAGCAGAGATTGCAGGAAGCTTAATTGAAACCCGACAATCATCGCGCCATAGACGACGCCCAAAATTCCGATGTTGCCGGCAAACCAAATGAAAAACAATTCCTTGGGGGTTCCTTTTCTGTCCGAAGCGGGGATAAATACCGAAGATTCCGGCGTGTTCATTACTATTCCTCCCATGGTATGCGATGTTAGTCTAGCATGGATGCGCGTACTTCCTTCAGTTCCGGTGTCTATGGGAAAGAAGCTGATTCGCGTAATGATGCAAATCGACGGAATTGCTCTCGTCGATCCGCCCAATCCACAGCGGATCGATCGCATCGAGTCCGGCCCTGGCCCCGCAAATGGCGGTCGCCATCGCCCCGATTGTATCGGTATCTCCGCCCAGGTTCGCGCATATCAGGCTGCAGCGATGAGGGTCCTTGGCGTAGTAAGCTATCGCCAGCGCCGCAGGCACTGACTCGCTCGTCAAGACGCCGCTTCCGATCACGTCGTATATTTTCTGGGAGAACCGCTCTTCATCGTGCTCGTACTGATTCGCGTATTGAAGCGCCAGCTTCAGACGCTCGGCCAACGACGGGCTATAGGTGGCGGCTCCGAGGTGACGCGCGATATCGTAAGCTTCCAGCGCATCCCGCATCATCGTATCCCAATCCTGATCCTCCAGGGCGGAGCTGACTGCCGCGGCAACCATCGCCGCGCCGCTCACGGCGACATCGGTCGTATGCGTCACTCGGCTGATGTCGTATACATATTGAGCCAATTCGGCCTTCCGATCCCGGCTGAACAGGCATCCGATCGGAGCGATGCGCATGGCCGCGCCGTTCGTCTCCGCCCTGGACGTGAAGGGCTCGGGGTCCCGGCCTTCCTTGATCGCTCCCAAGGCCGCCTTGGAGCTCGGCCCGAGAATATTGTTGTCGAAGGCGCCGATGCGATCCGCCCAGTCCAACAGATGCCGGGCGATAATGGAGGTGTCGGGAACAAACTTGTTTTCAATAAGCGCGTCCAAAATCAATAACGCCTGCGCCGTATCATCCGTATACTGCCCTTTCGTAAAATTGCAGGCCACTTCGTTTTCCGGCGGCCCGTCGAGAAAATCGGTAATTGTGCCGAAGTACTCCTTGACCTTGCTTCTTGCCCACAGCTCCGACGGCATGCCCATCGCATCGCCGATGGCCAATCCGTATAGAGCCCCGGCAATTTTTTGCTTCATCATTACGATCTCCACCTCACTCTATTCACACCTGCACCTTATCCGGTTATACGTACAAGCCGGTACAAGCCGGAACGAAAAAAGAGTTCTGCTTGTCCCTCGCACTCGGGGAAAGAGCAGACGTAAGGTCTCCGTCCATGTTCAAATGCTGGCGACAATTTTAAAATTCATATGGGGCCCATAGATGACCTGAACCCGCTCGATCTCGGCCTCGTCTTCGCTGATAACGGTTCCATTTGCTTGCAGCAGCGGGATGTCCTCTTCATAGGCCAGCAGTTCTTGCGTGCTCTTGTCTCCCCGAATCGGTTCGATCTGGAGGAGCGCATGCTTGGGAACCGTCTTATATTCCTGCTTCATAATGCTGTAGAGCGATTGCCGCGAGAAGTCATACTGATCAATGCCCGGGAAAACGGACAGCGGAACCAGCGACGTATCGATCGTTAGCCACAGGGTGGACAGCTTGTTCTGGATCCCTCTTACGCGAACCAGCTTCATCCATTCCCGTCCATCCTGCGTCAGGATGCGTTTCTCGACTACTTTCGAGACGGGAATCTCATTCTTCTTCGTCACATAATCGGTAAAGCCGCTGAAGTTCCAAATATTATGCTTCACTTCCCGGAGGCATACGAAGTTTCCTTTTCCCTGCACCTGCCTTAACAGGCCCTCATGGACCAGATCCGATATCGCTTTGCGTATGGTTGTCCTTGTGACGCCGTACAGCTTCATCATTTGCGTCTCGGAAGGAATCATGTCCCCTTCCTTATATTTCCTGCGAATAATATCTTGTCTGATGATCCGCTGCAACTGCACATATAGGGGAGTATAGTCATTGCGGTTAAGCATGCAGCCTCCTTTCCTCTTGTCCGGTTGTACGTACAAGCAGTGTATCATAGCGGAGCGGGTCCGGCAGTTACATTTGTCTCCATGCCGGCGGCCATATTATCGAAACATAATATAACAATCCTTATGTCATATTGGAAGGAACTTCATGTTATCGTGAAGTTATGTTCACGGGGGAGCCGCAGCGGCAGCCGCTGCACCGGACAACTCAACTTTGTAGAGATAGGGAGATGATTTGATGCAGGCCAGACTAAAACTTCTAACCGCCATGATGATCTTAAGCGTTTCCGTTCTAATGCCGACAGGGAATATTTCCGCAGCCGGCGCGGAAGCAATGAACGCAACTAACCAATTCCGATCATCCGCCTACCAAGCGGTACAGGTTGTGAATATCGAACAATCGGCGAGAAAAGTGATTCCCAATTATGTCCGTTGGATTCATAACGGACTGCATCCCAGCGTGAGAGTGGACGTGCTGGACGTGAAGTTAATCAACGTGGAAGAACAAGGCGTTGTTCCGGACTTTAAGATTGAACTGGAGCTGGTGCAGAGAGGGCCGGAGAAACTGATACAGACATTACAGCATGATGCCTTTAATCCGAGTTCCGACAAGGAACTGACGGTATCGCATAATTTTACGCATACCGTGTCCAACGCTTCCACGCTGACGAAATCGATCACCCATAGCCATAAAGCCGGCGCTAAAGCGACTTTCAAAGTAAAAACCAGTTTTTTCGGAAATGAAGCAGAGGTTGGGGGCGAGCTGTCGTATGAATATACGAATTCCAATCAAAGCGGGACGTCTGATGCCAAAACGGTAACTTTCTCCACCAACTCATCCGCATCGGCCAAATTGCCGCCGATGTCCAAGGGGACTCTGATTTCCCATGTCTATGCATCCCCGGCTGTTTATAAAATAAAGAGCCAAAGCTATTTTACGGGAGATGTTCAATTCTCTTATATTTTGTCCAATGATGCTCCGGGAGCCGTCCGGACGTTAACGGTTCCGATCCATGATTTATTTTTCCGGGGCGATGAAAGCAACGAGGTTGCGTATAAAGATAATTTGTGGGCCGGTGCGGTATGGGATGACATGGGCAGACCGACAAAAGCATTGATTTTTGAAGGTCTTTCTTTCTTGACATTAGACGAACAATACCGAACGGAGACCTGCTTGAAAGATATTTAACAGGTTTTGATGTGAAGCGGAATAAGATAGCTTGATCGCGCAATGGCCGCCCGGCGAAGAGTCCGGGCGGCCATTGGCGTCCCGGGGGATGCGTCCGGAGGAGCGTCCCGGTGGGGAAGCTGCCGGAATCAGGAACGAAATCCAAGCTTACGCATCCAATATGAGGGCCTTTTGCGGTATGATTATAAAGAATCTTTTAAAATAAGAAGCCGTTCGTGCAAGAACGATATACTTACGGTAAAGCAAGAAGGCAAGGAGAGATGGATATGCCAGCGCACCTGCTGCTTGTTGAAGATGATAAAGAGATCGCGCGCATCGTTCAGGATCATTTGCGCAGACAAGGCTATAAAATAACGTGGTCCTCCACCGGGGCGGAAGGGTGGGAGGACTTCCATACCGGTTCGTTCGATCTGATCCTGGTCGATCTGATGCTGCCGGAGATGGACGGCTATACGCTGTGCCGCAATATCCGCCTCAGCAGCAATGTGCCGCTGCTTATCATTAGCGCCCGCCAGGAGGATGAGAGCAAGGTGCGGGGATTGGAGCTGGGAGCGGACGATTATATTACGAAGCCGTTCAGCTTGTCCGAGCTGTCGGCCCGCATCAGCTCGCATCTGCGGCGGTTCCGCCGCTACTCGAGCGAAGGGGAGCTGCCCCGCCACAAAAAGTATGAGGGCGGTCTCGTCATCGACGAGGATCGCCAGCTCGTCACGCTGGAGGAGGAGCCGATTTCGCTGACGGCGAAGGAATGGGCATTGCTTCAGCTGCTGGCTCAGCATCCGCAGCGCGCCTTTTCCAAGAAGGAATTGTACGAGCAGGTGTGGCATCAGGTCAATATCGAGGGCAACAACACGGTGTCGGTTCACGTCAAGAGCCTCCGCACGAAGCTGGGCGAGGATATTCGCGATCCGCGGTATATTCAGACGGTATGGGGAACCGGGTACCGCTTCATCGGTGAAATGCTGCCATGAAGATCAAGCATTGGCTTATGCTGTGCTTCCTCGTCGCCATGCTGCTCCCGGTCTTGGCCGGATATGTGTTCTATCAGCTTATTCATACTTATGACGAACGTCAGGAACTGAAGGAGTATATCGAAATGACCGGCCTCCTGGCCGAGATCGAGCCGATGCTGCAGGATGTGTCGCTGTACCGGGTGCAGCCGGACGAACGGTTCGCCGCGCTGCAGCGGGAGGCGAGCGATTCGCTCAAGATTACGCTCTACCGGGCAGACGGCGTCACCGTGTTTTCATCGATGGCGGACAGTCTGACGCCGAAGCTGTACCGGGTCCGGCCGGAGGTGCTGTACGAGCATTTGTATGAGATGCGCAAATCCCATCGGGCCTACACGCTCAAGAAGCCGGTATTCGAGCAGGAGAACCTGGCCGGATTCTACGAGATTACGATCGTCCGCGATCAATGGCTGGAGGCGTTCCAGAACCGGACGCTGATTGTGGCCGGCGGCTGGGTGCTGTTCTTCCTCCTGCTGTATGCGGCCGCGATCTTCGCTCTCCACCGCAAGCTGATTCGTCCGATGCAGGGGCTCATGAGGCAGATGGCCGCCTTCGCGAACGGCGAGTCCGTGCCGAATCCGGTCCATCGGGCGAAGGATGAGGTGGGAGAGCTTATCGGCCGTTTCCAAGAGATGCGCGCCCAGATCGAGTGCGCCCGCGAGCATCTTGCGGAAGAGCAGCGTGAACGGGAGTATATGGTCGCCGCGCTGTCCCATGATCTGAAGACGCCGCTGACCTCGCTTCATGCCTATGCCGAGGCCTTGCAGCAGGAAGGGGATCTGTCGGAGGAGGAGAAAAGCGACTATTATGCCGTTCTCTTCGACAAGATTGCGCATATGCGGCGCATGCTGGACAATCTGACGATGTATACGGCGCTGAAATCGTCGGAGAAGCTGGAGGAGCGGGTCGAGGTCGACGGGGATGAGCTGTTCGAGATGCTTTTCTCGGGCTATGACGGACTGTGCGCTCATCGCGGGATCCGGCTCGTGACCGACTGCGCCGTCTCGGGCTCTTACTATATGAACGCCCAGCAAATGATTCGGCTGGTCGATAATCTGATGGGCAATGCCATCCGCTATACGGACGGCGGACGCTCGATCTGGCTTGGAGCCTGCTCGCCGTCTCAGCCGCTGCCGGACTGGATTTTTCCGACGATCGTGGACGAGGTGCAGGCTTGGCGGGGGGAACGCCTGATTCTGCTCGTGCAGAATCAAGGGGCGGCCATTCCGGCCGAACAGCTGGAACGGCTGTTCACCCCCTTCTATCAGCCGGATTCCTCCCGGACGAAGGCGCATGCCGGCAGCTCGGGGCTGGGGCTGAGCATCGCGAAGATGATCGTGGAGAAGCATGACGGAGATATTCGGATATGGTCAGAGGCATCGTTCGGCACGCTTGTGGCTTGCCGGTTCCGATAATGAGGAGGTTCCGTGATGAGGATAATTCGTGCCGGATTATGCATATTGCTCGTCTGCAGCTTCCTGGCGAGCGGGTGTAGGAGCAATCTGGGGTTCAATCTGTCGGGAGAGCAGATTGTGGACAAGGTGCTGGAGAACGGGAAGGAATCATTCTCCTATTATGGGGAGAGCCTGAACATCACCTATGAGAACGGGAAGCAAAAAGACAGCTACCTGATGAAGGAATGGCTGGATGGCGAGACCGATCGGATGCGCCTCGAGGTGTCGTCGGCGAAGGACAGCACCGTTACGGTGAACGACGGGCATCAGTTCATCGTATGGGATCAGACGGGAGGGGAAGCCTTCCGCATGTCGGTGCGGGGTGACAGCCCGCCGCTGACGCAGCGGGAGCAGATGAAGCAGATGCTGGAAAAGCTGCAAGCCACCCATGATTTCGAGACAGTGGGCGAAGAGAAGGTCGGCGAGTGGAACACGGTTCATTTCAAGGCGGTCTCGAAAAAGAAGGATGATCTGTTCCAGCGGATGGAGCTGTGGATTGACCCGAAGACATGGATGATGCTGAGAAGCGTGTTCGAAAGCGGGCCGATCCGTTCGGAGTCGACCTATACGAAGCTGGATTTGTCTCCGAAATTCGACGAGGACACGTTCAAGTTGGAAATCCCGAAAGGCATCCCCGTGCTTGATCTGGATCCGGCGATGGAGACGAGGAAGGTGACGCTGGAGGAGGCGGAGACGGCGCTTGGCCGCACCTTCCTCCAGTGGCGGGCGGACGGTGTGAAGCTGATGGAAATCAAGATGTATGACCTTCAAAAAGACTTCGATCGGACGGAGATCGCGCTGAATTATTGGAAGGACGATAAGCCGTATCTGACGCTTAGCGTCTCTTCGGCTCCGGAAGGAGCGAGCATGGAATCGGATTACGGGGTGGAGAAGGTCGAGGCTCGCGGCCAGACGGCGATATACGACGACTCCCTCCATTCGCTCTGGTGGGATGAGGATGGCCTGCGGTACACCATCATGCCGGAGTTGGATTCCATGACGAAGGAACAGGTGCTGTCGATTGCCGGGCAGCTCCGATGATGAGATGACAGGCTTGGATAAGGAGGGGGATTATGAACGAGGCACCGACCAGACGGCTGCATCCGGACTTCATGAAGGCGGCCCGCATTCGCGCATGCGCGGCCCATGTTATTCTCTTCGCGGCGGTCGTCGCCTACGCCATCGCGGCTCATATTCAGGGATGGGTGAAGTATCCGGGCTGGATTGCTTTCGTTCTCTTTTTGGCGACGGGCACATGGTATATTTTCCTCTCGCCCGTGCTGACTTACCGTTATTTTAGCTATGATGTTCGAGAAGAGGAAGTGGAGATTCATTCGGGCATCTTTTTCCGGAAATATGTGCTCGTGCCGATGACCCGCGTGCAGCATGTCGAGAAGGCGAGCGGCCCCGTGCTGCGGAAGTTCGATCTGGCCCGGATCTCCATCGTGACCGCGGCCACGACCCATGAGATTCAAGGGTTGAAATCGGCGGACGCCGAAGCGTTGAAGCAGCGCATCGCCGTCCTCGCCAGGGTGGAAGACGATGAATAGGGGGCAGGAGAATCGCCTTCATCCGTTGTTCATCGTATTCTCGTTGGTTAAAACACTGAGGAATCTATGGCCGCTGCTGCTGATCTTGTTCTTCAAAGGGGCTCAGCAGCCGCAGCGTTATCTTGTCATTGGAGGGGCCGCCTTGCTGGTGTTCCTCGCGGCGGACATTATCAAGTGGCGGCGGTTCCGCTATCAGGTGGAAGCCGATAAGCTTCTGATCCGCCAGGGGCTGTTCTTCCGGGATGAGAAGACGATCTATTACAGCCGGATTCATTCGGTGCAGGTGGAGCAGCCTCTGCTGCAGCGCCTCTTCGGTATGGCGCAGCTGAAGATTGAGACGCCGGGCGGAAGCGGCGAGTCGGACGGCGTCCTCCCCGCGCTGTCGCAGGAGAGGGCGGAGGAGCTGCGCAGCCTGCTCATGCAGCGCAGCCAGGGGCGCGAATGGCCGGAGGACGCCGCGGCGGAAGGCAGCGATGCCGGGTGCCGGCCGGAAGCGGAGGGCGTCCGGGCGCTTCCCCTCGTCCGCATGCCGGCAGGCCAACTGTTCGTCGGCGCGCTTAGCACGGTGAATCCCGGGCTGGTGCTGGCGTTCTTCGCCGGGCTGTTCTCGTTCGCCGATGACATTGTGAAGCGGATTGTGCCGAAGCGAATCTCGGACCAACTGCTCCATGCCATCGAATCGAGCGTGTCCGGGCCGGTGTCGCTCGCGATCATGGGCGCCGGGGCGCTGCTTGGCGCCTGGCTGCTGTCCTCCTTGCTCTATATCGTCAAGTATTACGGGTTCACGGCGGAGGAGCGGGACGGGAGCATCGTCATCACCTACGGGTTGTTCGAGAAAAAGATGAATGCCATCAAGCCGGAGCGCGTCCAGGCCATCGTCGTGAAGGAGGGACTGCTCCGCCAAGCGCTGGGCTATGCCGAGATCGAGGTCCGCGTCGTCTCGTCGGACATGGACGCATCGCTGATGCTGCATCCGTACGTCCCGGTCCGCGACATTCCGCAGCTGCTGTCGCGCTGCCTGCCGGGCTTCGAGCTCGGTTCGGTGCAGCATGGCGCGCCGCGTCGGGCCTGGTGGTATTATATCCGCTACCGCCTGCTGTTCCTCGCGCTTGCCTTCATTGGCGTATACTGGTTCCTGGGGGCCTGGGCCTATTGGGTGCTGGCGCTGCTGCCTCCGCTGCTGCTCACCGGCTGGCTGGGCTTCCGCGATGCCGGCGTCGGGCTGCGGGATCGGCAGTTCATTGTGCGGAACCGGATTATCGCGCGCAAGACCTGCTATGTGCTGCGCCCGCAAATTGTCGCCTTGCAGATGGGGCGGACGTATTTTCAGGAGACGAAGCGTCTGATGTCGCTCAAGGCTCATCTGCTGAACGGCAATGATTTCTCGGTTTCCTGTCTGGATGAACAGGATGTGCAAGAGATTTGGGCGTGGTATCAGCGCAGAAAGAGAAGAAGTTAGGAGGGCGGTCGCCGCTCTTCAGAGACCGGGCGGTTCAAGGATGCGTCCGGTCTTTTTGCCGTGGCGCTTGTCACTTTTGTTCGCGCTCATGTTGGTGCTCCCAATACGCAGGAAAAGTGTGGTAGATTGATAGATAGAGTGCGGCGAAGTAATGGCAGGATTGCATGGGTGGCATCTCATCCTATTTTCAAAGGAGTGCGTTGAGCATGGATAGCAAGCTTGGGGGCAAGATCGGTGAGGGCGGATGCTCTGAGGTGTTCGCGTGGGAGGACGGCAGCAAACTCGTCAAGGTAGCCAAGGCGAATACGGACATGGAAGCGATGAGACGGGAATTTCACAATAACCGGATGGCATGGGAGCATGGGCTTCCCGTGGCCCGGCCTTATGAGCTGGTAGAGATCGGCGGCCGCCCCGGCATCGTGTGTGAGCGGATCTATGGGGAATCGATTATGGAGCGCTTTGTGAAGAAGGCGCTGAAGCCAACTCAGCCAGCGGGAAAAATCGGCATTCCTGACGGGGAAGATATCCGTCTCACTGCCCGCGCATTATATGAAATACACCAAGCGGCTATCCAGCTGCCATCCTCCCAGAGAAGCACGATGATATACTCCATTCAAAGTGTTGATTATTTAACTGTGGCTGAGAAAGAGGCGGTTATCGCGATCTTGGATGCGCTACCTCTCAAGCAGCAATTATGTCATGGCGATCCGAATCCGAACAATATGTTCATTCGTGAGGATGGCCAAGTTGCGGTTATCGATTGGATGAACGCGTCGATCGGGAATCCGGAGGCCGACCTGGCCGAATATATGATAATGATCAGGTATGCGGTCCTGCCATCTGAGCTACCCGGCAGCATCTCGGAATTTTTGGATCCGATGAGAGAAGCGATTATCGATATCTTTATGGATGAGTATACGAAGTTATCGGGAATGACCTATGAAGAAGTATATCCATGGCTTGTGCCTGTTGCTGCACGAAAGTTATCTGCGGATGCCATTTCGGAAGAAGAGAAGAGCCTATTAGTTCAGGAGATTCGAAGAAGCTTGAGGGAGACGCAGGGGGGAGGCACTAGTCAATGCTAGAGTATATCAAAAGGATGCGGAGCCGTATTGGCCACGACCCGTTGCTGTTATGCGGCGCAAGCATTATATTGTATAACGCGTCGCGGCAAGTGCTGATGCTCAACCGATCGGATAACGGACGCTGGTGTTTCCCGGGCGGGGCCATTGAACTGGGCGAGACCACGGAGGAAGCGGTGCGGAGAGAATTGCTGGAGGAGACCGGGCTTACGGTCGGGGAGCTTCGTATTTTCGGAGTGTTTTCGGGAGAAGAGCTCCATTATGTCTATCCGAATGGGGACGAGGTGTATATTGTCGATGTCGTTTATACAAGTAATCAATTTAGGGGAGAATTAACGATTGATGAAGAAAGCCGGGCGTATCAATTTTTTGCTATTAACGATCTCCCGGCCGAGATTAGCCCGCCGGTCGCGCCTATCGTGGCAGAGTTGAAGCGAAGACATGGCCTAACCGTCTGATCGGGCCGAAGTTGGAAATAGATGTTTAAGAACGTGTCCGAGCGATTCTGGGAGGAGTTAAAGCGGCGAATAGATCTGAGTAACTTTTCTCAACGGCATCATTTTTATTTGTGGAGGGAACAACATGGAAGTTTTTGCAGACTATCTAGCGCAGATTGATAACCCGCAGCATCAGGCGCGAACGGAAGAGGTTTTGGCTTGGATAACGAGGCGATTTCCAAATTTGATGCCCAAAATTGCGTGGAATCAGCCTATGTTTACCGATCACGGCACATTTATTATTGGCTTTAGCGTAGCCAGACACCATTTGGCTGTTGCCCCCGAAAGGGCAGGGATTATTCATTTTTCTGATGAAATTGTGCAGGCGGGCTATGATCACACCAAGCAGTTGGTACGTATCCCGTGGGATAGTCCGGTTGATTTCTCATTGCTTGAGAAAATGATCGAGTTTAACATTCTGGATAAGGCAGATTGTTCAACTTTTTGGCGAAAATAAGTTCAAAAGCCAGCCTTGTTTTGGCTGACTCGCTGCAATGCTGTTTTATGACTATGCTTTAGCTTTTCATTTTCGGATCCAGCGCGTCCCGCAGGCCGTCTCCCATCAAATTAAACCCGAGGACAGTCAACATGATGGATAACCCAGGGAATAATACGGTCCATGGCGCTTGAAGAATGTAGTTCCGGGATTCAGCCAGCATGGTTCCCCACTCCGATGCCGGAGCCTGCGCGCCCAAGCCCAGAAATCCCAATGCCGCGCATTCAAGGATAGCCGTCGCAATGGCCAGCGTGCCCTGCACGATGATAGGGGCCAGACTGTTCGGAAGAATGTGGTGGAAGATGACTCTGCCGTCTTTCATTCCAATGGCTTTCGCCGCTGCGATATATTCCTCTTCCTTGATAGCCAGCACTCTTGAACGGACCAACCTGCCAAAGGTCGGGATATTGATGATGGCAATGGCGATCAATGCATTTTGTAGGGATGGTCCTAATGTAGCCACAATGGCAATCGCTAGCAAAATGCTTGGGAAGGCCAGTAATATTTCAAAGAGTCTAGAGATAAACATGTCTAGCCATCTTCCGTAATACCCTGCTATCAGGCCTAGTACCGATCCAGCAATGATGGACCCCGCAACAGAGACGAAGCCCACCCATAAAGACAGCCGGGCGCCATAAATGATCCGGCTCAGGATATCCCGCCCGTATTCATCCGTTCCAAACCAGTGCGCTGACGACGGGGCTAAATGCTTGTCAGTCAATTTTTGAGAATCATAGGAATAGGGAGCCAATAAATCCGCAAAAACAGCCAGAAAAAGAAAAAAGATGACGATGCCTACGCCGGCAAGGGCGGCTTTATTTTTCCTAAAACTTCTCCACCCATCCTTCCATGGCGAGATGGAGGGTTCTTCGTTCACGGGGGGAGCCGCGATCGGCGGGGGATTGCTGACGATTTGGGCCATGACATTTCCCTCCTACTTATACTTAATTCTCGGATCGATTGCCGCATACAGCAAATCGACGAACAGATTAATCATAATAAAGATGAAGGCAATGACTAAAATTCCAGATTGAATCACCGGATAATCGCGGTAATTAATCGCATTGTAAATATAAGTGCCAATTCCCGGCCACCCGAATATGGTCTCCGTTAATATCGCCCCTCCGAGCAGCATGCCTGTCTGCAGACCGATGACGGTCACAACCGGAATTAACGCGTTTTTCAAGGAATGTTTGTACACCACCCAGAACATGCGCATTCCTTTGGCGCGGGCTGTGCGGATAAAATCGGAGCGCATCACCTCGAGCATGGAGGATCTGGTCATTCGGGCTATGATCGCCATTGGAATCGTGGCCAATGCAATGCCAGGCAAGATTAAATGACGGATCACCTCGATGAATTGATCGAATCTCCTGTGCAGCAACGAATCAATCAAATATAAATTCGTGATCGCCTCCACGGGATCCCGTATATTATCGCGCCCGGTCGTCGGTAAAAGATCCCATTTCAGCGCGACGATGTATTGTTCCATCAGGCCAAGCCAAAAAATAGGCATCGATACGCCGATAAGCGCGATAATCATGGCCACATAATCGAACCATGAATTTTGGAACCATGCTGAAATAATCCCGGCATTTACGCCAATGACAACCGCAATAATCATAGCAATGACGGCAAGTTCGATCGTTGCTGCCAAGTAAGGCCAAATTTCCTCGGCGACTGGCGTTCTTGTTTTGAGGGAAACGCCCAAATCCCCTGTAAATAATCCGCCCAAGTATTTAAAAAATTGTACATACCATGGCTGGTCTAATCCTAATTCCTTGGTCAGTGCCGCCACGGCATCCTTTGTGGCCTGCTGGCCAAGAATAAGCTGTGCCGGGTTGCCGGGAATGGCCCGAATCATCATGAACACGATGAACGCCATTCCCAGAAGCACCGGAATTAAGGCTCCCAGCCGTTTCATTGTGAAAGAGAACAAATCTGCTCACCTCTTTTTCAACCTGCTTGTAAAAAGGGAGGAGCATGATCCCGCCATACTCCTCATTGTCATGCTATTCTTCAGATAGCCGCATCCAGGGCCTCCCTCGCTGCGATTATTGGATCGATACGTTCGTAAAGGCTTGAGATCCCGTTGGATGCGGGAAAAATCCTTGAATTTCTTTGATGCCTGCAAGCTGAGGCTTCGAGTGAGCCAGAGGAACCCAAGGCGCTTCCTCATGAATCATTTCCTGTGCTTTTTTGTACAGCTCATTGCGTTTATTCTCATCAGGATTGGATTGCGCTTCGATCAGGATGTCATGCAATTCGTCATTGCTGTAACGCGAGTAATTGTTCGATCCGATGTTGTCTTTATCCAATAATGTATATAAGAAGTTATCGGCGTCCCCATTATCTCCCGTCCAGCCAAGCATAAACGTTGGTGCTTCTCCGGCTTGCACCTTCTCTAGGTAAGTGCCCCAGTCAAACGTTACGATGTTTGCTTTAATATTGACTTCCTTCAATGCAGCTTGAATCGCTACTGCTATTTTTTGGCCATCCGGCATATAAGGTCTCGACACAGGCATTGCCCACAGGTCCATTTCAAAGCCGTTTTCCAATCCGGCCGCTTTCAATAATGCTTTGGCTTTCTCCACGCTATATTCATAGTCGACGATGTCGTCATTATAACCGCTGATGGATGGCGGCATCGGGTTTTTGGCGGGCTCTGCCGTTCCTTCGTAAAAGTTGGCGATCAAGGCTTCTTTGTTAATGAGATGGCTGATTGCCTGACGGACTTCTTTTTTATCAAAAGGGGCCTTTTCCGTATTGAAGCCAAAGTAGCCTACGTTCATCGACGGTCTTTCGAATAGCTGCAATTTGCTGTTTCCTTTTACTTGACCCAGATCGCTAGGGTTTAGGCCATCCATCAAATCAAGCTCGCCTTTCATCAGGGCATTAAGCCGGGCCGAGTTGTCGGCAATGACCTTGAACTTTACGCCGTCTAGCTTGGGAAGGCCGGCTTGCCAGTAATCTTCATTTTTGACAAGCTCGATCGTGTCATTCGCTTTCCATGATTTAAATTTGAACGGCCCTGTTCCCACCGGGTTTTTCGTAAAATCATCCCCGTATTTCTCTAGCGCATTAGGGCTGGCGATCGCAAACATGCTCATCGCCAGGTTCTTCAAGAATGGAGCTTGCGGACGATTCAAAGTGAACACCACGGTATGCTCGTCTTTCGCTTTTACCTCTTTAATGACATGACCGGGATCCCCTTCAAATCCGCCGAACATGGAAGAGTAGTAGGAAAATTTGGCTGCGTCTTTACTTCGGGCCCAGCGTTGGAAGTTGGTTGCGACCGCTTCCGCGTTGAAGTCCGTACCATCGTGAAACGTTACGTCTTTCCGCAGGTGAAACGTGTAGGTCAAGCCATCTTCGGCAACTTCCCACTTTTCCGCAAGTCCTGGTTCGATCTCCGTATTTTCTGTTTTATACTTTACAAGCGTTTCATAAATTTGCTGGGTGACAATAAAGGATTCCCCTTCTGTGGTGATGGCCGGATCAAGCGCTGTGGAATCCGCTCCTCTTCCATAGATAAGTGTTCCGCCGCTTTCCGATTCATTGGTCTTGCTTTGTGTCCCGTTGTTGCATCCAGCGAGCGCAACAGACAGGATCAGCAGGCAAGTCAATAAGAGCCAACCGGTTTTCTTCATAAAATCCCCCTATCATTGTAATCGTTTTCAATTTATGTCTACGCGGACTTGTTCGTATAAGTGACAAGCCACGTAATGACCGGGTTCACATTCACTTAGTTGCGGCCGGGCCGCCGAACACGGTTCAAATGCCTTCGGACACCTCGTATGAAACGGACACCCCGCTGGCGGGTTAACCGGACTTGGCACATCACCCTCCAAGATAATCGGTTCGCTCCGGCAGGTAACATCCGCGATGGGAACGGCTGATAATAACGCTTGGGTGTAGGGATGAAGCGGCTTGTCGTATAAATCTTCCGCGTCGGATATTTCGACCAGTTGACCCAAGTACATAACGCCTACCCGATCGCTGATATGACGAACAACGCCTAAGTCATGCGCGATGAACAGATAGGTGAGCTCATATTCTTGCTGCAGATCCTGAAGAAGATTCAATACTTGCGACTGGATCGATACGTCCAGAGCGGATACCGGCTCATCGGCGATAATAAGCTTCGGGTGAATGGCGAGCGCCCTTGCTATGCCGATTCGCTGCCGTTGTCCGCCGCTGAACTGGTGGGGGTAACGGGATGCGTGGAAGCTGTTCAGGCCAACGGCTTCCAATAATTCGTTTACTCTTCGTTTTCGTTCTGACTTGTCCTTTACGCCATGGACAATGAGCGGTTCCTCCAGGATTTTTCCGATCGTATGACGCGGGTTTAATGAGGCGAAGGGGTCTTGAAAGACCATTTGCATGTTACGTCGCATCTTCCTCAGTTCATTGCCGGACAGCTTGGTAATATCCTGTCCTTCGAAATAAATGCGTCCTTCGCTCGGCTCAAGAAGTCTGAGCAGCATTCTTCCCGTCGTGGACTTCCCGCAGCCGCTCTCGCCGACAAGCCCGAGAGTCTCCCCTCTGTTGATATGAAAGGATAATCCGTCTACGGCTTTTACCGCGCCTACGGTTTTCCCCAGAGGACCTCCTTTTATCGGAAAATGCATTTTCAAGTTTTCAACTTGAACTAATGGCTGAGTCATGGAGGCCGGCTCCTTTCCCGTCTTCGTACAACCAGCAACTCACCTTTTGTCCGTTATCGAAGCTCTGTAATGAGGGCTCTTCACTCACGCATCGTTCCGCTGCATGCGCGCAACGCGGGGCAAAGGAGCAGCCCTGTCTGTGAGAGCCCGGCTTTGGAACCTGCCCCGGTATCGAATAGAGTCTTTTCTTTTTCGCTCGCATGTCCGGAACCGATTGGATGAGACCGATGGTGTAAGGATGCTTGGGATGTTGAAAAATCGTTCGAACTTCGCCTTCTTCCACAATCTTGCCGGCATACATAACGGCCATTCGCTGGCACATGTCCGCCACAACGCCTAAATCATGCGTAATCATCATTATCGCCGTCTTTGTGTCCTGATTTAATTTCTTCATCAGCTCAAGGATTTGGGCTTGAATCGTCACATCCAACGCGGTAGTCGGTTCATCCGCGATAAGCAGCTCGGGTTCGCACATCATGGCCATGGCGATCATGACCCTCTGCCTCATGCCGCCAGAGAGTTGATGAGGATATTCATTCATTAAGGCCTCTGCTCTTCCCAGCCCTACCTGCTTCATTATTTCTACCGCTCTGGCCTTCGCTCGTTTTTTATCTGCTTTTTTATGAATTCTTAGCGATTCGGTTAATTGATCCCCGATCGTAAATAAAGGGTTCAGGCTGGTCATTGGCTCCTGAAAGATCATGGAAATGTTGTTGCCGCGGATTTTCCGCATCTTCGCTTCCGAGAATATGGGGAGCGTTTCCCCTTTAAACTCGATCTCTCCGCTAACCTTTCCCGTTCTTGCCGGGATAAGTCCCATAAGCGATAAGGACGTTACACTCTTGCCGCATCCGGACTCTCCGACAATCCCCAATATCTCGCCGGGATCAAGATGAAAACTAACCGAATTGACAACGGGAACGACGCCGACATCCGTCTGAAAGCTTATACTTAACTTCTTCACTTCAATAATTGGAGACATCAAGCACTCTCCTCCTCTTGAACAGGTGATCAATTATATGCACGACTATGCAGTTGACATGAGTAATTGGCAATCTTGACGAATAAGAGCGGTCCGAGCAATCATGGAAGGAAATGGATTTTACAGAGCACAGAGCGTTATCCAATCCAACCCATTACAGGTCATGGATGACTATCTAAGTTCAGCGCTACCAATCGAAGGTTGAAGGGAGTGAATATGCGCGGGAGCGCCTTAGCAGACAAGGAAGTTCTACTCAAGGCGATATTCCAGCCGTTGGCTGGAGCATGATCTCATATTCTTTGAGGTATGTTGAAGCAGGCCGAAGTTTTCTGGTTTTTATTAGGAATCCTATGATTAACAGTAATTATTGCATTTTTCTGAAAGAATGACAATCTTTATTTTTGATATTTTTAAATTGAATTGTCCGGATCGATCGTTGTTTTATGACTGTGAAGAAGATTGTTGCTATGTCAGTACTATCGTTATCATTATTGGCTGTTTCATTCTCTGGTGCGTCTACTGTTTTAGCTGCCTCATCTCTTCCAAAGTCTCCAATTACCACACTTGCAAAACAGAAGTTTGTTACTGTTAAGAAATATTATAAAAAAGGGGAGGCAATCCCTACCCAAATTACTTATGCGGAAAATGGATGGTATGGAAAACTAACCTTAGCCAAACCTCCGGTAGAGATAACGAAAGGACATTGGGAAGCGACTTATAGTGGAACTGTATATTATGAACATGAAAGTTAAATAAAATAACCGGAAGAACCGATGAAAAAGAGCTCCGCTGGCGGGCCGCTGGCGGGGCTCTTTTCTTATGATGAAGTTGAGGAGGCCGTGACAATAAAAGTTGCGCATGCCCCATGGATCCCACAAGCCCTGCTCCTTCAGCAGGTTTTTTTAATCCACAGTTTACCCACAATGTATCCACATCTTATCCACATGGCAGTTCTGGGGGACAGATTGGGCACAGACTCAACGCCAATACATAGAATGAAGGGAATCCGATTCCAGGCAGAAAAGAAAGAACCCTTGATATACAAGGGGGTAAGCATGTAGTACACTCTATTTCAAGCACATTCTAATCTATGAGGAACGGGAACTTCGTAACAACAATTGCAGTGAGCAGACCTTTCAACTGTAATCTTCGCTTGCATTGTTGCAGAACATTTATGCCCCTTTTCCTCGTAGCAATTATCATAACCACCTAGTAGGTTACCCAGATGTGATTCCCGTAATATAAGTACATAGGTTAAACAGTTCATGGGAGGAAACAACGGATGACGACGGAAGTAAGATTGGCCACGACGGACGACGCGGAGGCGCTCTCCAGATTGAATCAAGCCTTTAACGGCGGGGAGCGGCGGCCCGTATCAGAGATTATCGAGAGTATGAACAAGAGCGGCGAATTCATTGCGGTGGCGGCCATGAACGGGAAAGTGGTCGGCTTTGCCTGCGCGCAACGTTTTGCATCGTTTTGTTACCGGGAAGCGCAAGGGGAAATTACGGAAATGTATGTGGAACTTTCGGCCCGGAGAAAGGGATTGGCCGTCTCTATGATCACATTACTAGAGGAGAAGCTGGCAGCCTGTGGGGTGAAGAATATAAAGATATTAACAGGCAGCGACAACGACGCCGCCATTAAAACCTATGAACGCTGCGGCTATGTACAGGATGATGAGCTTCTTTTGCAAAAAAAGATATAACCGGGTTGATGGGGGAATAAGAAAATGAAAGAGTGTACATTATTCAGGGATAATTTTGTCATTATAACAGGCGGCCCTGGCGCAGGGAAAACGACATTGTTACAGGAAATGCAAAGACAAGGCTACCCGTATGTTCCCGAAGTCGCACGGGAGATTATTCAAGCGGAGATGTCTTCCCATGGCGATGCGTTGCCTTGGCGAAACGCAATCAAGTATCGCGATATCATGTTGGAGAAGTCTGTCGAAAGTTACCACGCTGCGCAGTCGAATGATCCTGGACACCTATTGTTTTTTGACAGAGGCATCCCCGACACTTTGGCATATTCCTATTTGATCGATGCTCCGGCTTCGGAGGAACTGGAGTCTGCTGCTCGCAAATACAGGTATAACAATCAAGTATTTATTTTGCCGCCCTGGGAAGAAATTTATCAGACCGATCGCGAAAGAGTGCAGGATTTTAAAGAGGCGCAGGCAACGTATGAAATCATGTATGAAACATATCAACGGCTTGAATATGAACTGATGGTCGTACCCAAATTGCCGGTTGAACAGAGGGCGGAGTTTGTTCTGAAGCATACTCGTTCAGGCTTCACTGGCGTCGCCCCCAAGAACGGTAATCGGAAATAGACGAAAGAAAGCCATTTCGAGAGGAAGACTTCTCGATAATGGCTTTTTGTCAACGATGGGGACGATGGCTGAATCAGGAGTCAGAAATTACAGGAACTGTACATACAGATTTCCAACCGGAGTATCCCTATGCTGATAAACTTTGATATACTCCTTTTCATGGGCAACTTGATAGGCAGAATGCTCATCCAGGTGAAAGGGGACGACATATACAAACTGTTCTTTGGATATCGTTGCCTCCCGAGTCTGGTAGGCAATCATGCTGAATGTTCCAGAGAGGGGAACAGGTCCGCTAGTCTCTCCTTGCCAACCGAACCCTTTTCCTTCAAAGAAAGGCGTTGGTTCGATATTGCCTTGAAACGATGCGTAATCTTCGGCATATGCCAGTTGGCCATCGGCGCCTAACAAAGCGTAGGCCCGGTGGTTCAACGTGTCAGGCAGCGGGCGCTCCTCTTTGATCACATACCGAAATTGATTGCCGTAGGATAGTATGAATTCATCCTTCGCGACATTTTCTTCTTCCATCCCCGGATCACGATGGCAGCCAGCCGCAAACATGATAGAGATAACGAGCAAAGCAAAAAGAGGCAGGCGTGGCATTCCATCACCTCCGCTATTCGTTAAATGAATCATGTTCATCTTCCTCCTCCGGGGTCGCCTCGCACCACCCTTTATTTACATGTTAATATTCCTCCATTTTTAATAAATTCCTTTTTTTCGCCGTTGAACCCTGCCGCAGCAGCGGGACAACCCGCTGGCCCGGCATCGTCTGCTATCTGGTTCCCTTGCGGATGGCATCCACCTGTTTGTTCACCCGCTTGCGCAATAGATTCAGCAGCATCTTTTTGATAGGACTCTTCGTATTGTTGTACGCGGAAAAGAACTCATCCGGATGGTCGTAATATCCCAAATCTTCGGTAATGGAGAAGCTCTGAATATACGTGCTGTCCCCGCGCCAGCAGAGGTTGATCTGATCCCGGTTCTTGACGGCTACCCCGTAACCGATAAACCCTCCATCCGAGCTGCACAACCTATCCTTGACCCGGCTCAGATACGGATCGTCGATAATAACCCCCTCCAGAGCGAGCCACTTGTTATCGTAAAACACTTCGGTCCAGGCATGAACGATTTTCTGCGGCGCAAAAAAGTAAACCAAGCCGGTTAACGCCCCTTTTTGCATGCGCTTATCGATGTAAAATCCGTGAATGCGGCAGGGAATGCCGGCTTTGCGCAGGAGAGCCATGAGAAGAATGCTTTTTGTATTGCATTGCCCGCAGCCGTCCCGCAGCACTTCGGAAGCGGGAATATCGTCGCTCCGGTTGTAGCCGAATGGAATCTCGTTGCGCACAAAATCATAGATTGCCCGAATTTTATCGTAGTCGGAGAGTTGGTCCCATTGGCGTTCTTCCACCAGCTTGCGAATGGATGGATGGTTGTAATCAACAAGGTTCGTCGCCTGCAAATATGGAATGCGCTCCATGATCATCACCCTTTCTAGCTTGACTATAAGGGAGATGGAGCGAATTGACTTTCATATATCTGCTATTCTGCACGATGGCGCGCGGAGCCATGCCGAGCTTGTCCCGCGCCGTGCGGGTAAAATGCGAAGAACTGTTGAATCCCGCCTCCAAGGCAGCCTCCGTCATCGTATGTCCGCTAAAAATATAGTGAAATGCCGTCTCCATTTTTTGAAGAAGAATGTAGCTGGATAAAGAAATGCCGACCTCTTCCTTAAAGAGATGAGACAGGCGGCTTTCCGATAAATAAACGCGTTCACTGAGCAGCTTGACGGTCAAGCGATGCAAGGGGGACCGCTCGATGCGGCTTAGCACGTCCGCAATCCGATCATCCAGCGCATGATGAATTCCGGAAGCTTGCAGCCCCAGCGCTTCCCTGGTTCGGCCGAACGCCTTCATATACGTTTCGGGACAAGCAGATTCAAGCAAGGACCCCGTAGCGATAGACCTCAATTGATTTACCGTGTGCGGGTCGAGAACATAAGCGTCGTTCCTGTGCAAAAAGGTCCGCTTCAGCATCTCGCCGAACAGCGATTCCGGATTGACCAATAAATACCATTGCCATTCTTCGCCCCCATACAGCTTATGTCTTGTATTGGATGGAAGAATCACCCCCGAAGCCCGCAAGGGCTGATTGGCGATGGTGATATCAAAATCATGTTCAAGCCCAACGGTTACTTGAATATAGTGATGGACATGATCCCTGGCATCGACCTTTTTGGTCAGAAAAGAAATATGATCCTCGCACGAAAACAGGATTAAGTCGTATGGCGTCCGTATCATGGCAATGTCATACCCTCCCGCTCAATATCATTGGCCCGCAGGACCGTTGTCCTCTTCATCGTATGCCACGCCATGCCGGAATGGCAAGCGGAACGGAAGACGGAGACGCACAGTCATTGGCGCGTGATGAAGGACTGTCCAGCCCGGAATGAGGCGGCTCCATCATAAAACATAGTTAGTAGATGGGAATTATGCGAAAAAAATATTGTTTCCCCCCAAGAACCGTGATATCATCGGAACAATCATCGGATTCATAAGATGGCATCGAATGATATTTCACGTTCAGGGGGTTGTGCGCGATGAAGAGAAGAACGGTAACATTCCTGTTGCTTGCCCTTGCGGCCATGATGCTGGCGGCTTGCGGCAGCCAGAGCGAGGGCGCGAAGGCGAAGTCCGGACAAGGGGCGGCCGCATCGGCGGAAGCGGGCCGCTTGCTGGAAGAGATCAAGGCGAGCGGGAAGCTGCGCATCGGCACCGAGGGGACGTATCCGCCATTCACGTACCATGACGACAGCGGCAAGCTGACCGGGTTCGACGTCGAGATCGCCGAAGAGGTCGCGAGGCGGCTGGGGGGTGACGCCGGAATTCGCCGAAGCGAAGTGGGACGGGATGTTCGCGGGTCTGGACGCGAAGCGGTTCGACATCGTGGTGAACCAGGTGGCCATCAACGAGGATCGCAAGCAGAAGTATGACTTTTCCGAGCCGTACAGCGTGTCGAAGGCCGTGCTTATCGTGCATGAAGATAATCAGGACGTGAAGGCTTTTGCGGATATTCAAGGCAAAAAAGCCGGCCAATCGCTCACTTCCAACTTGACGGAGCTGGCGAAAGAGAACGGCGCCGACATCGTGCAGACGGACGGCTTCAACCAGGCGATCGAACTGCTTGTATCGAAGCGCATTGATGTCACCGTCAACGACGGCCTGTCCTTCCTCGATTTCAAAAAGCACCGTCCCGACGCCAAGGTGAAGGCCGTGGCGGAGCATGCGAATGCGTCCCGCAGCGGCATCCTGCTGCGCAAGGGGAATCCGGATCTGGTCGACGCGGTGAATCAGGCCTTGGCGGACATGAAGGCCGACGGCACGTATTTGGCCATTTCCGAAAAATATTTTAATGCCGACATTTCGAACTAATCGGGTGATTGCTTATGGATAAAAACATACAGATCTTTATCGATTCGCTATGGCCCTTGCTTAAATCGGGGTTGTTGTTCGCGATTCCGCTTACGCTGATCTCGTTCGCGCTGGGTCTGGCGCTCGCTTTATTGACGGCCTTGGCCCGCTTGTCGAATATCCGGCCGCTCGTGTGGGCCGCGCGCTTCTATGTCTGGATCATTCGGGGGACGCCGCTGCTTGTGCAATTGTTTATTATTTTCTACGGTCTCCCCAGCGTCGGCATTACGATTGGCGCCTTCCCGGCCGCGGTAATCGGGTTCTCGCTGAGCGTCGGCGCCTACAACTCGGAAGTGCTGCGGGCCGCCATTCAGTCGATCCCGCAGGGACAGTGGGAAGCGGCGGAATCGCTCAGCATGACGCGCAGGCAGATATTGCGCCGGATTATTCTTCCGCAAGCGGCCAGGGTGTCGGTGCCCCCGCTGTCGAATTCGTTCATCAGCCTGGTGAAGGATACCTCGCTGGCCGCGACCATTACCGTGACGGAGATGTTCCAGCGCGCGCAGCAGATTGCGGCGGCCACCTACGAGCATATGCTCATCTATTGCGAAGTGGCGCTTCTTTATTTATTGTTCAGCACGATTTTGTCCGCCCTGCAGACGAGGACGGAAAAATATTTTGAACGCTACGCCGTTCGGTAGAAGCAGGTCTATGATTGACATTAGAGATGTGCGCAAACCTATCGGAGACGGGGCAATTTCTCCATCGTCTCCATTGGATGAAGGATGTCCCGTCCGCCGCTTCCCGGGCGATGAAGGGCGAGCCGCTACGATTCCAGATACTCCACGATATCCTCTCTCGTCAACTCGCGGTGCATCCAGCGCAGGCGCTCGTTCACTTCCTGCCAGGCCCCGGCCTGCGCCGCCTGCAGCGTATGGTTCACTCTATCCCAGCGGAACGGCCGGATGATGTTGTACAGCACATTGACGACGTCCCGTTCCGCCTGGGACAGCGGATATTGCTTGGCGTAGCCCGCGTAAAAATGCTTGAAGCGCCGCTCCAACTCGGCGCATGTCTCCCGATCAAGCCCCTCTTCCCGGCAGCATTCGAAGCAGAGGAAGATGCCCTCCTGCATCATATAGCTCACGAATTTGTCCTGGCCGGCCAGATTGTAATCGATAATGCCCGCCAGCTTCCGATCGTCATCGATCAGGAGGTTGTTCAGCGACAAGTCCCCCTGCACTCCGCCGGCCGGCAGTCCAGGGAAGGCCGCTTCCAGCTCCTTGCGCTTCCGGTTGTAGACATCCCATATTTCTTCAATAAGAGCATAATCGGCTTCCGAATACTTGAGTGTTTCATACCATTGCTTGGCGTCGCTGTAGTTCTCCTCCTCCGGATCAAGCAGCACATAGGGACTGTTCCAGTCATACTCAATCCGTTCCTGGAGCGCGATCGTATGCATTTTCCCCATACAGCTCCCCAATTGTCCCAGAAAGCCGCCGCTCATGTCTTCCATATCCAGCTCCCGATCATCCATGGTCGGATAGGGCATATACTCTTCCGCCCACACATGGAATGGAATGCCTTCCACGCTTATGGCTGCGCTATAGCTGCCGTTGTCCGCGGGATAGAAGCGCGGCGTGAGAATGCCGCCTTCCCGGTACGCCTGCGCCAGCCTTGCCCAGCCGTCAATTTTATCGCCGGTGGTATGCGAATCGCTATAGCATTTGAAGACAAGACGCCCATGCTTCGCGGTCTCCACGATGGCAATATACCGGTATTCATCCTCATAGCTATTGTCGATGAGGTGATAGGACTGGATCGAATCCTTGACATAGGATTGCAAAATATGTTCAATATGCCGCTTTGTCATCATTAGACGCGATCACGCTCCGTTGCCGTTATTTTTTGTATCATGCTGCACGTACATCTAAGGAAAAAATGTTATAAACTGAATAATTTTTTAATTTATCTATCAACACCTTTATTTTAGTGCTATAATGCATTATAACCATATCTTTCAAATATACCTTATAAAATGACTTGCATGGGGCACTATGGTAACCCCGGTAGATGTTGGTTCCGACATCGTGTGTTGACATCCATATAATCGCTGCATAAGAAAGGCGGCACTCTCCTTACCAAGAGAGACCAAGCCGCTGTATGTCAAATTAAGGCGGTGGAGTGTATTTGGATAAAAACAATGTCGAAGATATTATTACTGTAACACCAACCCAAGAAGGTATTTTATTTCATTATGTCTATGACCGGGATGAAAGTCAGTATTTCGAACAATTATCGCTTTCTTTGAGCGGAAAGGTAGAGACCGAATCGTTCGAGCGGGCGTGGAATAACGTGGTTGCCGCGAACGGAGCGCTTCGTTCTCTTTTTCGCTGGACCGGACTGAGAAAGCCGGTACAAATTATTTTAAAGAAACATACGGTACAAATTCAATATTACGATCTTTCTGGCGCAAGCCCGGCGGAGCGCGCGGACAAGCTCCGGGAAGCAAAGGAAGCGGATATACGGCGGGGGTTTCATCTGGAGCAAGAAGTTCCCTTTCGAGTGATGCTCTGCAAGCTCGGCGAGAACCGCTGCGAGATGGTCATTAGCAGTCATCATATCCTGTATGACGGATGGAGCACTGGCATTATTATAAAAGAGTTTATACATAATTATGAGCATCTCAGCCAAGGGAAGCCGGTAGACAAGCGCGTGAAGAATACAACGTTCCCTTATCTGAAGAAGCTTAACAATGAAAACATGGATGAACATGCCGCCTATTGGAAGAAGTTGTTGGCTGAAATGAATCATTCCCCGTTGCTGCCTACCGAGCCGACGGCGGTATCTACCGTTCCTCTTATTGGCTATTATGGATATACGATTTCACCTGAACACGCAAGATTGGTCGAGGAACAAGCGCGGAAATATAACATGACGGCAGCGAATTTGTGCTACGCAGCGTGGGGGCTGTTGTTGCGCGTGTATACGAACCGGAATGATGTCGTGTTCGGAACGACGGTGTCCGGCAGAAATGATAATCTTGACGGAATCATGGACATGGTGGGCCTATTCATTCGTACGCTTCCCGTTCGAATCGATCTGAACCCTGCCCAAAATACGCTTGAAATGTTGCGGCAGACGCATCTTATGATGAGGGAAAGCGAACGTCACAGCGCCTATCCTCTTGTCCGAATCATTCAAAACAGCGAAGTCACGCACCATGCCTTGTTCGATACCTTATTGGTCATTCAGAATTACCCGCTCATCGCATGCGAGAACAATCAGCCTCAATCTCTTGCAATCACTTCCTACTCCATGAGAGAGCATACCAATTATCCCATATCCGTTGGGATACAGACGTTCTCCGGCCTCACGATTTCCGTATCCTACAACGAACGGTTATTCTGTAAAGCATTTATTGAAGCATTAATTAATGATTTCGAATTTTTCCTTGTTGCCCTTGCCGAGCATATGAGCGCGAGCATTGGTTATATTCTCGAACGGTACAACCAGGTCATGTTAGAGAAGGCGCTGGCTGCCTCAAGGTTTGCGGAAGCGGACAACGGCCGATTGTACCATGAGTGGTTCGAGGAACAGGTCCGGCGAGAGCCGGAGCTCCCCGTCCTCGTATATGAAGGACAGGAGTGGACGTACGAAGCATTGAATCGTCGAGCCAATCAACTTGCAGGCCGCTTGCTCGACATGGGGGTCGAACCGGGATGTGTCGTGAGCATTTGTCAGACGCGTTCCATCGATCTGATTGCTTCCGTCCTTGCCGTAATGAAAGCAGGCGGAGTATTTGTTCCTGTGGACCCGGATTACCCGAAGGAACGGATACATGATTTATTCAATGACAGCCAATCCCGCTTCATTATGTCAGACCAGCATACGCATCCCCTCGCAATAGATTGGATTCAACATCAACAGGTGCTTAATGTGTTTGATATTCCCCTGCCGGCAGGTTCTGTGGCGAATGTGCCGACATCGAGCACGGGAACCGATCTATCCTATATTTTGTATACGTCGGGAACGAGCGGCAAGCCTAAGGGAGTGATGATCGAGAACCGCAACCTGGTTCATTTTATTGAGTCCTTTGCCAGGGCCATTGCTTTCTCCCGGAACAAATCGATTCTCGGTTTGTCTACTTTCTCATTCGATATTTTTGTCGTGGAGATTCTGCTGCCGCTTGTCTTGGGCATGAGAATCGTCTTGGCCAACAGTCTTCAGCAGAAAGATCCTTTGCAGCTCTGCGAACTTGTCAATCGACATCAAGTCAATATCCTGCAGACCACACCCACGAGAATGAAGACGTTGCTGAACCATCCTGCAAATATTTCAAACCTTCAGTCCGTAACGGATTTTTTACTTGGCGGGGAGCCATTGTCAGACCGTTTAATTTACACGCTCCAGCAAGAATTTGAGGCCAACGTATACAACCTCTACGGACCTACGGAAACAACCGTATGGTCTGCGGTCAATCGTCAATTCGGGCAGAATCCGGTTCGAATCGGCCGGCCTATCGACCACGTGGATATTTATATCCTGGATCGGGACGATCGCCTCAAGCCCTTGGGGGCTCCCGGAGAGGTGTGCATTAGCGGGCGCGGGGTTGGCAGAGGGTACTGGAACAATCCCGAATTAACGGCCAAGCAATTCGTCCCCAATCCATTCCGGCGCGGATCCCTCATGTACCGCACAGGGGATCTGGCCAGATGGACGATGGATGGGGAATTGGAGTTTCTGGGGAGAATGGACCGGCAGGTCAAAATACGAGGCTACCGCATAGAGCTTGCCGAAGTGGAATCGCAGCTTCTTGCGGCTGATTCCGTAACCGGAGCAGCCGTAGTCGCCAGGGAGGATGCCCATGGCCACCCCTATTTATGCGCGTATGTGGTCGGGAACGGCAAGTTGCCGGCTTCGCGGCTTCGTGAGCATATGGCGTTGCGTCTGCCGGAATATATGGTTCCCGGTTATTTTATCCAATTGGATCATCTGCCTGTGAACCACAACGGGAAGTTGAATACGAAGCTCCTTCCTGCTCCCCGGTTGGATGAAGAGGATAACGGCAGCACGTTTCGCCCTGTTACGGAATTGGATTACGCATTGCTTCATCTATGGACCGCGACCTTATCATTGGAATCGGCGGTTCCTGCGGATGCGCATTTTATGGATTTGGGAGGACATTCCCTGCAAGCGATGTATCTCGTGACCGCGATTGAAAAAGAATTGGGGATTACCGTCACCATTCAGGATATTTTCCAGCATCCAAGCATTGCTGCGCTGGCCCGATTTCTATCGGCGGCAGAGAGAAGCGGCCTTTCGAGAATCACGCCTGCGCCGGCAAAGGGGGATTATCCGCTGTCATCGGCACAGCAAGGGATGTATTTATCCAGTCAATGGGAGCGAGATCAAGTTTCTTACAACTTGCCTTTCTATATGAAGATTGCCGGGCAGGTGGATAAGAAGCGCGTGGAGAGAACGTTTGAATTGTTAATCGAGAGACATGAATCTCTCCGAACCAGTTTCCATACGGCAGGCGGGGAAGTGGTGCAGCGCGTTCATTCCGATGCTTCCTTTTCACTCGAATATGAAGAAATCAAATGCGATGATTTGCCTCATGCATTACGTCGTTTTGTTACACCTTTTCATTTGGAGCAAGCGCCTTTATTGCGCATAAAGCTGTTGCGGCTAGCCAAGGAGTCGTATGTCCTTGCAGGGGATCTTCATCATATGATTACGGATGGGCAGTCGGTCCGGAATTTGCTCCAGGATTTTGTTGCTATCTATCAGCAAAAACCGCTTGAAGCGATGCATCTGCAATATAAGGATTATGCGGTATGGGAGAATCAGCTCCGCGGCTCAGAAGCATGGAACAAGGCCGAGGAATATTGGCTGTCCGCAATGAAGGACGCGCCCGGCTCCCTTCGGCTGCCGTCGGACTTTCCGCACCAACGCTCTCAAGAAAGAACAGGTTCGGTCATACAAGAGGAAATTTCTTCCGTATTGGCCATAGAGCTGAAAGAAATGGCTTCTCGCAAGAGAACGACGCTGTTCTCCCTAATGCTTGCATCGTACTACATTTTGCTGCACAAATATTCAGGACAAGAGGACATCATTGTCGGCGTGCCGTTTTCCGGAAGATGGCATCCGGATCTGCAGCCACTTACCGGAATGTTCGTCAACACGATGCCAATCCGTCATTTTCCAAGAGCGTTCCGAACATTCGATGACTTGCTCTTTGAGGTGAAGAGTACCTTGTTATTCGGGCTGCAGTACCAATATTATCCCTTCGCTGAACTGGTCAGGAAGACAGGAGGGGGGAGCAGGAACCCTTCTCAACCGTTGTTCAATACGGTATTCACGATGCTGACCGAGGAGGAGAGAGTGCTGCTTCAAGGCAACACTGCGGTTGAACTGCAGTCCATTGACCGCCAACAAGCGAAGTTCGACCTGACGTTCACGGTCATCGAGAAAGAGCAGGTGCCCGTGAAGCTTGTGTTGGAATATGCCGCCGATCTGTTTTTGCCCATTACCGCGGACCGATGGATAGAACGATACGTGAAGATTCTCGAACAGGTAGCACGGCAGCCGGATATACGGATATCCGATATTTCCTTATCGGAGGAACCGGCACCGGAGCCTGTGCAACCGGACTACGTAGATTTTCAATTTTAAGTTAACAGGGGGTTGGCGCATGTCCATACAGCCATACAGTGAAAAAGCCTTGGCAGCGGCCAAGCAGAAGGACAAGAAGGCGCTGCTGCTCAATGCCGTGTCCGGCGAGATTCCCAAGCCGATCATCCCCTATACTTGGAGTCATCGAACCGGGGAATCCGCTTCCAATGAGCCCGTGCGCTCGTTGGCCGTCCTACTTCCCGACAGAGTGGCAGGGCAGGCGCTTAGAGTCAGCAACGGCTCGGATATGAACGTGCATGCGCTGGCCACGGCGGCCGCCGCTTTATTGGTTTATAAATATTCCGGGTGTGAAGATTTTCTGCTCGGCATCCCTTCGACCGTCGTGCGGATTCACTTGCAAAGCGGGATGACGTTCAAGGAGTTGCTTTTGGACACACGGAAGCGCATGGCTGCCGCGCATGAATATAAAGACTATCCCTTGGAAGTGATTGCGACTGAATTGGGATTGACATGGGGGCCTGACGACAATCCTTTTTTTGATGTTGCCGTCATGATGAATAACATTCATGACCCAACATGGATGAGAGAGGTGCCGTCGCCCTTCGTTATGGCTGCAAGCCGCGACGAGCATAGTCTGAGACTGACATTGCATTTTCAGCCGCGTCTCTATGACGAAGCCGCGGCGCGGAGATTTTTGGACCATTATATTTATCTGTTCGACCAGGCGCTCTCTCATCCGGATATTCCGCTCGCACAACTTGCTATGGCAGACGATTCAGATCTGAAGATGCAAGCGCCTGGGCAGATAGGGGAATGTGCCGGGCCGGATCGTCAGGTTACCCTGCATCACATGTTTGAATGGCAAGCCGCGGCGAGGCCGGATCATACGGCACTTGTATACGGGAGCCAGCACATGACTTATCGCGAATTAAATGAGAGAGCCGAGCGAATTGCCGGCGCATTGCGCCACAAAGGCGTGACCAGGGAAACGATTGTCGCGGTCATGGCAGAGCGCTCTTTTGATATGGTTGCCAGCATTCTTGGGGTGTTAAAGGCGGGGGGAGCTTATTTGCCGGTTGAGCCGTCCCTGCCTGAAGAACGGATTCGTTATATGTTGGAAGATTGTCGTGCCAAATATTTGTTAACCAGCAAAAGCATACATAAAGCGGCTTCCATGCTCTGTGAGTCGACGATTTATCTGGAAACGATCGAGGAGGAACCATCGGCAGATAAAACACAGGATGAAGCTTCGCCTGAAGCTGCGGCATATATCATATATACATCGGGGACTTCGGGCAATCCCAAGGGAACCGTGATTCAACATCACCATATAACAAGTCTTCTGCGCAATACGCTTCCTTTGTTTTCATTCTCTGCGTCGGACCGTTGGACGTTGTTTCATTCATTCAGTTTTGATTTTTCGGTATGGGAGATGTTCGGCGCATTGGCCACGGGAGCCTCGTTAATCATCGTGCCGGAGCCGGTGATCAAGAACGCCCAGACCTTTTTGCTCCTGCTGCAAGAGCAGAGAGTAACCGTCTTGAACCAGACGCCATCCGCCTTCTATCAGCTTATTAGGGAAGAGCGGTCTGGCAAGGGCAGCCATAACAGCCTTCGTTATGTCATTTTCGGCGGCGAGTCCTTGACTGCCGACAAGCTCCGGGAATGGACCGGGAAGCACCCGAACACGCAGCTTGTCAATATGTATGGCATTACCGAAACAACCGTTCATGTTACCTACAAAAAACTAGACAAGCACGCTTTGAATTCCGGCGCCAGCAATATCGGCTATTTGCTGCCTCATTTGCGCGCGATCGTGGTCGATAAAGACCTGAATCTTGTGCCTCGGGGCGTGCCAGGGGAGTTGTGGATTTCCGGAGAGAGTGTTGCAAGAGGGTATTTAGGCAAGCCCGAGCTGACGGCCCAGCGTTTTTTGCGGCATCCGCTAATGGGAGAGGAACGATATTATCGTTCGGGGGATCTCGTGCGCATCTGTGCCAACGGGGAAATGGAGTATATCGGCAGAATCGATCAGCAAGTGAAAATTAGAGGTTATCGAATTGAGACCAGTGAGATCGAACAAACTTTGCGTCTCCACCCCGATATCGAAGAGGCCGTCGTGCTGCCGCAAACGGACGATTCGGGAAATAAAGAACTGGTTGCGTATCTGGTGACAAGGGCTGCGCCCTATGTAGAGGATATACGCGCTTTTCTGGAAACATCCATGCCTTCTTATATGATCCCGGCCTACTTCTATGAGATTGACGCGATTCCTCTCACGATTAATGGCAAGCTGGACCGGCAGGCGCTGGCGATGAATAGCCGCAGGCTGGCGACCCAAGCGCAATTCCAGCAGCCGGAAAATGAAATGGAATGGCTCATTTATCGGATTTGGAAGAAGTACATGCCATCTGGAACAGACTACGGGGTGAATGACCATATCCTCCATTCAGGCGGGCACTCGCTTATCGCTTCATTAATTATCAATGAACTGAACAGCGAGCTTAAAACAGATTTTACTTTACGGGCGATTTTTGAAAACCCGACGATTAAATCGTTGAGCAGATATGCGTCCAGCCGGATGGGACAATCCTATCAATCGATACCCGTGGCGGATACAAGCCGTTTTTATCCTTGTTCCTCGGTACAGGCGAGAATGTATTTACATAACGAGCTAGCAGGGGAGAGCACGCTTTACAATATGCCGATCAGGCTGGAACTTCACGGGCCAGTCGACCCCGACCGCTTCAAGCAAGCCGTGTCGGGCCTCGTCTCAAGGCATAGTGTGCTGCGGACTTATTTTGAGCGTAAGGATGGCTTGCCCGTACAGCGGATACTCCCGGAAGTGGACTTGAGTCAATGCGTCGAAGTGGTGAGACGGGAGCAATCGGATCTGGAACCTTGCCTGTCCGGGTTTGTGCAACCATTTCGATTAGACGCCGCGCCGCTTTTTCGGGTGAAACTTATCTTATGCCCTGGCGATAAGCATGTACTATTGTTTGATCTGCATCATTTGATTGCGGACGGGACATCGCTGGACATTTTGCTGCGGGATTTATTGTCGCTATATGCTGGGGAAGCATTAGCGCCTATTCCAATCCAGTACAAAGATTATGCGGTATGGCAGCAGCAGCTCCTGTCCACGGAACGAATGGCTGCGCATGAACATTATTGGCTGGAGGAATTCCGGGAAAAAGCTCCATTGCTCTCGCTGCCACTCGATTTTGCACGAAGTGGCGACTTGCCTGTCGACGGGGATGTGTACACCGCTTCCGGGGGCGAGGCTCTCTTCCGTCAGCTTACCGAGCTGGCAAACAGGCAAGGCACGACGCTGTTTGCACTTTTGCTGGCAGCCTATTTTGTTCTGCTTCACAAATATTCCGGACAAGAGGATATTGTGGTGGGCGCCCCTGTGGATGGCCGGGATCATTTCGATTTGAAGCAGCTTGCAGGCGCTCTGGTCAATACGATTGCGCTGCGGTGCAGACCGTCGGGGGCCAAGACATTCGCTCAATTTGTGGATGAAGTGAAGGAACGGCTGTTGTTGGCGCTCGAGCATCAGCGTTACCCTTTCGAGGAGTTGGTTGGCAGACTGCAGCTGTCGAGAGACGCAGGCCATCATCCGTTATTCGACACATGGTTCTCTGTACAGACCATTCAACCACCGGCATGCCAACATTTCGGAATAAAGTGGAAGCCGTTCTCTGCGGGGGTGTCCAAATTCGATATCAGCTTGTATGCGGTCGTGAACGATAATGCCCTTGAATTTATGTGGGAGTACCGCTCCAAGCTATTCGCGCGGGATACCATTGCCCGCATGTCGGCGCATTTTCAACAGTTGCTGAGGCAGATTGCGAATAACCCTCGGCAGACCCTGGATGAGATAAGGTTAATAACCGGGGAAGAGGAGCATCGCATCCTGCATACATTCAACGATACGGCGCTTGAATATCGCGGTCCTCGCCGTATTCACCGCTTGTTCGAGCAGATGGCGGAATTATATTCGAATCAGACGGCGCTTATCTCCGGTCAAGCTTCCTATACCTTTAGCGAATTGAATATTCAATCCAACCGACTGGCAAGGAAGCTGAGGCAGGCGGGTGTCGGCCGGCAGAGCGTTGTTGGCGTGATGTTGAATCGGACCATTTATTTACCAGTGGGATTGCTCGCCGTATTGAAGGCGGGTGGCGCCTATTTGCCGTTGGATGGGGACTATCCGAGAGACCGGATTCAAGCCATCCTGCGGAACAGCCGCGTCCGCATGCTGCTGGCGCAACCAGAGCAGGCAGAATTCATTTCATCCCTCAATTATCATGGCGATATTGTTTATGTCGATGATGGAGTCCGATTGGACGAGGATGAATCGAATCTTGAGGATGAAGAGGAGCCGGCGGATCTCGCTTATGTGCTGTATACATCAGGCACCACTGGATCGCCTAAAGGCGTCATGATCCGCCATGACAATGTTCTGAATTTCATCCATGCGATGAGCGACAGGATAGAATTTGCTCCGGGCAAGTCGATACTGGCGCTTACGACGATTTCGTTTGACATTTTCTTTGTAGAGTTGCTTCTGGCTCTATGCAAGGGCATGATCGTTCTGCTGGCGGACGAGGCGCAGCAGAAGGATCCGGAATTGGCGCATGCCTTCCTGAAGCGCACGCCGATTCATATGCTGCAACTTACGCCTTCTCGTGTCTCCATGTTCCTGGACAATCCGTACGGCAGAGGAATACTCGAACAGGCGGAACAAATATTGGTCGGCGGCGAGCAGTTCCCTCTTGCGCTTCTTCAACAATTGCAGCGCGTCGCGAAGGGGAGAATTTATAACTTATATGGACCTACGGAAACGACGATCTGGTCAACTCTGCAGGAGCTGACGGCTTCCAACCGGATCGATATCGGACGCCCGCTTGCCAATACTTCTGTGTATGTAGTGGATCATAGCCGGCAACTGCTTCCTATTGGCGTGCCCGGGGAGTTGTACATAGCGGGAGCCGGAGTATCTTCAGGCTATTATTTTAATGAGGAGTTAACGGGGCAAAAGTTCGTGCCGGATCACTTCGCAGGGCATGGATATATGTACCGGACGGGAGATCTGGTCAAATGGTTGGAAGACGGATGCCTTATGTATCTGGGACGGTTGGATTATCAGATTAAAGTTCGGGGCTACCGAATCGATATCGAAGAAGTAGAGGAGGCGCTTGCCTCTTACCCCGGAATTACGAACGCCGTCATTGCGGCTCAGCAGGGGGAAGGAAGCAGCCAATCCCTGGTTGCCTATTATACGGCGGGCCAACGATTCGATAGCCAGGATATCAGGAGCTTCCTGCAGGACAAGCTGCCCGCCTATATGATTCCTGGCCGATTCGCCCGGATAGAAGCGATCCCCTTAACCCCGAACGGGAAGATCGACCGGAAGTCGCTGCCCGGGATCGGTGAATTGCCGGTGGACAACGAGGCGGAGAGCATCGCCGCGCCAGAAAACGCAACGGAACGTCTGCTGGCGGCGATATGGTCGGAAGTGCTGGGCGCGGGACATGTCATCGGGGTTAATGACAATTTCTTTGATCACGGTGGGAATTCACTCCAGGCCGGTAAAATATTGCTGGCCGTTCAAAAGCGTACAGGTGCGGCATTGTCCTTGCGGCAATTTTTTCTTCGTCCGACGATTCGGGCGTTAAGCGGCCTGGTACAAGAGGCGGCGACGGCGAAAGCGCTGGTTATTCCTTCTGCGGAGGCGGCCAAGCATTATCCGCTATCGCCCGCGCAGAAACGCATTTATTTCTTGCAAGAGCTTGACGGCACAGGGATTTCCTACAATATGCCGTTTGTTGTAAGGATTAAGGGGAAGCTTGAGCGGGAGCGCCTGTCCCAAGCGCTGAATCAGCTTGTCGTCAGGCATGAGTCGCTGAGGACAAGTTTTACGCTTGTGGATGGACAGCCGGTTCAACAGGTCCATGAATACGCGAAGGTTTCGCTTACAACCGCGACAGCACAATCCTTGCAGGAACTGAAGGACAGGATCGGTTCCTTTATCAAGCCCTTTTCCTTGGCACGGCCGCCGCTGCTGCGCGTTGCCGCTGTTGAGATGCAATCGGGCGATACCGTGTTCATGCTCGATATGCATCATATTATTTCCGATGGAGTCAGCTCTGATATTTTTATCGAAGACTTGCTTCGCCTATACAACGGGGAAGGCCTCCCGCAGGCGTCAGCGATAACGTATAAGGATTACAGCGTATGGCAGAACAGCTTGCTGGATTCGGAGCTGTACCGGAATCAGGAGGCCTATTGGCTGAAGACGTTCCAAGGAGAACTGCCGGTGCTGGATTTGCCCGTTGATTTTCCTAGAGCGGCGGTAAAGGGATATGAGGGCAGCACGGTCTCTGTCCGCGTAGAGCAGCCTTTACGGATGAAGCTTCAGCGGTTTGCGTCAGATTCCGACGCGACGCTGAATATGGTGATGTTGTCCGCTTATTATGCGCTGCTGTTCCGATACACCTGGCAAGAAGACATTATCGTCGGCGTGCCTGCCGCCAACCGGCAGCAGGAAGAGGTGCAGCATATTATCGGCATGTTCGTCAATACGCTGGCACTTCGCTCATTTCCGCACGCCGGCACATCGGTGCGGGAGTATATAGCCGAAGTGAAGGAAATCGTGCTCCAAGCCTATGAGAATCAGCAATATCCGTTTGAGAATCTGGTTGAAAACCTGAATTTGCCTAGAGATTTGAGCCGCAACCCGTTGTTTGATACGATGTTCAGCTTTCAGTCGAAGCATAGCCAGTGGAGCGCGGATATCGAGGCAGAGCCTGTTGCCTTTGAATTCCCGGTCTCCAAGTTCGATCTGTCTGTCAATGTGCTGGAGACACCGGATCAGCTTCAAGTGGAATTCGAATACAGCGCGGATTTGTTCCGTCCGGCAACGGTACAGAGAATGATCCGGCATTATCTTCGCATGCTGGAAGGCTTTGCGGACAACCCTGAAGCCACGCTTGGCGACATCATCTTCCTTGCCGATGCGGAGAAGCATCAATTGCTTCACGAGTTTCACCGCAGTCTGGCAGACAATGCGGAGGACACAAGCTTTTATGCCGTCTTTGAGACTGTCGTACAGCAACATCCTCATCGAACCGCCGTTGTGTTCGAGCAAGAAGAGATGACTTACTTGGAACTGGACAGAAAGGTGTCTCAACTGGCGCAGGCGTTATATGACAAGGGCGCGGGACCAAACACCAAGGTTTGCATTTTGATCGATCGCTCGATCGACATGCTCGTGGGGATTTTGGCCGCGCTGAAGACAGGAGCGGCATATGTCCCGCTTGATCCGATGTACCCTGCAGAACGCATTCATTATATGCTTGGCGATTGTGAGGCCGATATTTTGCTGCATCAGGGAACGGCGGGGGAGAGCATTCCGTTTGCGGGCCAGCGGCTAAATATCAACGACCCGGGCATATTTGCGGGAGAGGGGCTGCAAAGACGCATACCGAACCAGCCAACCGATTTGCTGTATATCGTCTATACATCCGGCTCAACGGGCAAGCCAAAAGGCGTCATGATACAGCATGATCAATTCATGAATATGTGCCTCGTCTGGCGGAAGGAATACGGACTGCATTCGCCGGACTTCAGCGTGCTGCAGATAGCGAGCATTTCCTTCGACGTATTCTCGGGCGATCTCGGCAGAACTCTGTTGCACGGCGGGAAATTGGTGATTTGTTCGCAGGAAGATAAATTTGATTTTCAACGGTTGTACAGGCTGATGGAGCGGCACAGGATTACGATGTTTGAGTCGACTGCGGCCATGATCGTTCCGTTAATGAACTATATTTATGACAAGCGGCTTGATATTTCTTTTCTGAAATTGCTTATTATCGGGTCGGATGTGTGCCGGGTTGAAGATTATGACACCTTGTATCGCAGATTCGGCAGCCAGATGCGCATCATCAACAGTTATGGCGTGACGGAGGCGGCGGTCGATGCCAGTTATTTCGAGATGAACGCCCGCAGTCCGTTGACGGGAACAAGCGTGCCAATCGGCCGTCCGCTTCCCAACGTACGTTTTTATATTTTGGATGAACGGAAAAACATGGTTCCTGTTGGCGTGACAGGAGAACTGTATATCGGCGGCAAGAGTGTCGGACGAGGTTATTACGGACAGGACCGGCTGACACAGGAAAGATTTTTGCCGGATCCGTATTTGCCGGGCGAGAGGATGTACCGCACGGGAGACCGAGCGAAATGGCTGGCTGACGGCATGGCAGAGTTCCTGGGAAGAATGGATCATCAAGTGAAAATCAGGGGTCTTCGAATAGAAACCGGAGAGATCGAGAACCGCTTGCGAAAGCATGCCCGGATTCAAGAAGCGGTGGTCATGGCACGGCAGGATCATCAGAAGGAACCTTATTTATGCGCCTATTATGTATCCGGCGACGAGATCGACAGTCTGGAGCTAAAAGACTATCTAGCCGGGTTCCTTCCTGATTATATGGTTCCCGCGCATTTTGTAAGATTGGACAAAATGCCGCTGAGCGCAAACGGAAAAATCGACAACAAGCAATTCCCTGCGCCGAATTCGATCCGGAGCCTATCAGACGAACGGCGCAGCGAGCCGGAAACCGAGCTCGAGCGAAGGCTGGTAACCATTTGGAAGACAACCCTGTCTATCGAGGAAATCGGAATTGACGATAATTTTTTCGATTTGGGCGGGAACTCCATGGATATTTTGCGGATCAACAATCGAATTAAAGAAGAACTGTCACTTGACTTTACGGTGGCTACTCTGTTCCGATACCCGACCATTCGTTCATTCCTCCGCCAGCTTCAGAGCCAGGAGGATGCGCTTGCGAGCGCGGGCAAGGATAAGGCGGCGTTGATTCAGGAAGGGAAGCATCGCCAAAAGGAGCTCCTGCAAAGAAGAAGAAAGAGGTAGCTTCGCAAATGGGCAAACCGCTGCCGGCAGCGGTTTGCCGTTCCTGATAAGTAAGAGGGCAAAGGAGACGTGTCATGGAAAGCAACAAACTGACCGGGTTTGAGATCGCCATAATCGGCATGTCGGGCAGATTTCCGGGAGCGGCCAATGTGGACGAGTTTTGGAATAATTTGAAGAATGGAGTGGACTCTGTCACCTTTTTTACGGACGCAGAGCTTCAGGCAGCGGGAATCGACGAGCAGGTGCTTCGCGATCCCCAATACGTGAAATCGAAAGGGATAGTGGAAGATTACGATTGCTTTGACGCATCGTTTTTCGATTACGTTCCGGCCGATGCGGAACTGATGGATCCGCAAATCCGGTTATTCCATGAATGCGCATGGGAAGCGCTTGAGGAAGGGGGATATGGTTCTCTGCATACGGATGCCGTCATTGGGGTATATGCCGGAGCCTCTTCGAATTTGTTATGGGAGGCGGCGGCTTCTCTGTCTGATTCGGCCCCCGAATCGAAGCAATTCGCGGACAGCCAACTGACGGATAAAGATTTTTTATCTTCGCGCGTTTCATACAAGCTGAATTTGAAAGGCCCCAGCGTCAGCATCTATACCGCCTGTTCCACTTCGCTTGTAGCCGTGCATATGGCTTGTCAAGGCTTGTTGAACGGGGAATGCCATATGGCTCTGGCGGGAGGCGTATCCATTGCGCTGCCGCAGGAAAGCGGATATTTGTACCAGGATGGCATGATTATGTCGCCGGACGGGCACTGCCGGGCCTTCGACAAGAGTGCGAACGGCACGGTGGGGGGAAGCGGAGCGGGCGCAGTTCTGCTCAAGAGACTGGAGGATGCGATCCAGGACGGGGATCCGATTCATGCGGTCATTAAGGGTTCGGCGATCAACAACGACGGGGCGAATAAGTCCGCATTCTCGGCTCCAAGCATCGAGGAACAGAGCAATGTCATCCGCGCCGCCCTGCTGACGGCGGAGGTGTCTCCCGAGAGCATTTCTTACCTTGAGGCGCATGGAACAGGAACATATATCGGCGATCCGGTGGAGTTGGAAGGCTTGCGTCTCGCGTTCACAGGGACGAAAAAAGGGTACTGCGCGATCGGATCCGTTAAATCCAATATCGGGCATCTCGATTGTGCCGCCGGCATAGCCGGACTCATCAAGACGGTGCAGGCGTTAAAACATAAATGTATTCCGCCTACACTGCATGTAGCTCAACCGAATCCTCAATTCGATTGGATTGACAGTCCTTTTTACATTAATTCCATAGCAAGGGAATGGACCGGCGCTAATCACGAACCATTGCGCGCGGGAGTCAGCTCGTTCGGCATCGGAGGCACCAATGCTCACGTCATTTTGGAAGAAGCCCCGATCCCTTCCCAGGATATGAACCCGGAGCAGGAAGCGAACAAGGAAGGCCTGCCTTCCCTGCTTGTTCTGTCTGCCCGAACCAAGCCTGCGCTAGAGCGAGCGGCGCACAGACTGGCAGATTATCTTGTACGGAATCCGAACGCGCAACTAGCCGATGTCGCTTATACGCTTCAGACATCTCGCACGGCGTGGGAATGCAGACAAGCCTTCGTATGCGCGGATCGAACAGACGCAATGGCTCAATTATTAGACCCATCCCCGCGCATTCATGCAGCGCGCCTGGATACAACCGCCGCTGAAGCCGAGAAGCTGGAGCTGCTTCTTGAAGCTGCAGCGACGGAATCGAGAGCTGATCATATCCGCGGTATCTTGGAAGATATAGGCCGATATTGGATGGCTGGCGCGAACATTGATTTTGCCAAAATCCATGTTTCCGCAGGGCGGGTATTGCACTTGCCTACTTATCCATTTGAACGGGTTCGTTATAATCAGCAGATTGAGTTATGCAGGGAACTGCTCCAACAGGGGCCAAGCCGGACACTCTCGCTTCAATCCCCTTCCCGGCCCCGTAAAAATACGGGCAAATCATCCGACATCTCAGATTGGTTCTATTCGCCGGCGTGGTCCAGAGTATCCAACGTATGCTTCACCCTGCCGGACGACGCGGCTATCCGGAAGAGCGCATGGGTCATTGTGGCCGATGAAGGCGGGATAGGCGATTCCATTGCGGGCATCCTTCGACGGGTCACCGAAGAGGTCTATGTGGTAACAGAGGAAGTCCCTTGCGATTTCGGGAAGCTGCCTGACAAGCACGTGATTGTCCTGCATCTGGGTAGCGTGAAGGAAGCGGCGAGCGACGGGCTGGACAAGGAAGCTTTTCAAGAGGCTCAGGAAAAAGGATTGTACAGCCTGCTGGATCAAGTTCGGGCTCTAAGCAAGCTCGAACGCTCCGATATGGCACGTCTGTGTGTCGTGACGAACTTGGGGCAGGAGATTACCGGCAACGAGCGGATTCAGGCGGAGTCGGCTTCGATGAAGGGGGCATGCCTGGTTATTGCCCAGGAACATCCGAATCTGCAATGCATGATGATTGATCTGGATTATAGTCCAACCGCCGGCTCGGCAGAAGCATATGCTTATGCGATTATTAGGGAAGCGGTGCAGGAAGCCTTCATTCCCGTTGTAGGCTACCGCAACGGCTATCGGTGGAAGCCAGGTTATGAACCGATGCCTCTGCCCGTTCGTCAGGCTGAACGCAGCGCATTTCAAGCTGGCGGCGTGTATTGCATTACCGGCGGCTTCGGCAAAATCGGGCTGACTATCGCGGAATATATTTTGACGAAGGGAAATGCGAACGTTGTATTAATCGGCAGGACGCCGCTTCCTTCAAGAGAGACCTGGAAGGAATATTTGGTTCCGCAGGAGTCGGAGCCCGGCATTGCCGGCGTCATTCGTTGGGCGCTGCGCATGGAGGAACGCGGAGCGGGGATTATGCTATTGACGGCGGATACAGCCGAGCATCCCGAACTGCATGCGGCTTTGGGCAAGGCGATCGAACGCTTTGGACAAATTAACGGGATCGTGCATGCGGCGGGGGTAACCAACGGCAAGACGTTCGACTCGATTACGAGCTTGGACAGGGCGCGGTTCGAAGAGCAATTTCAAGCGAAGGTATACGGCTTGTTGGCGCTCGAACAGGCCGTGGAGGGAATCGAACTGGATTTCTGCATCTTATTTTCATCATTATCCACAGTCTTGGGAGGCATCACGTTTGGAGCGTATGCTGCCGCCAACAGTTTTTTGGACGCCTATGTCTACCGGCGGAATCTGCCCGGAAGCCGCTGGATTAGCGTGGATTGGGACGGCTGGAACGTGGACGGCTTCGAGAGCGGCGACTCCATTCCAACCAGCACGGATGCTTATTTGATGGCTCCCGAGGAAGCGCTCGATGCCCTGGAGCGGATCCTTCTCTCGGGATATAGGGGACAACTCATTGTCTCGACAGGAGATTTCGAGGAACGTCTCGATCGGTGGGTCATGCGGTTAAGGGAGCAGTCTGTAACTGTTTCCCGCCGTCATGCCAATAAGCTGCCGCGTCCAGCATTATCAAGCCGTTATGCCGCTGCGGAGAATGAGATTCAGCAGAGGATTGCCGAAATATGGGAAACGTTTTTTGGCATCCAGGATATCGGGATGGATGACAACTTTTTTGAATTGGGAGGCGACTCATTAAAAGGAGCAACGCTTATTGCCGGCATACAGAAAGCATTTCATGCCGAATTGTCGATAGGCGATCTGTTCCAGTATTCGACGATACGGCAGATGGCCCAAATCGTTGCGAATGCCGCGTCTAAGGGCGATGATACCTTTGCAGCGGCACCGGCGCAGCCATTCTATCCATTGTCGGCTGCGCAGCGCAGAATGTATTTCATGAGCCAGTTCTATGAGAATGACACCAACTATAACATTCCATCCGCGGTAACCATAACGGGACCGCTTGATCGGGACAAGGTTGAGCGTGTCTTCCGCAAGCTCATCGCTCGCCATGACATGCTGCGGACGAGCTTCGATATGCGGGACGGGGAGCCTGTGCAGATTGTCGCCGACCCGTCTGCGATCCGGTTCAGACTGGATTATGCCGAGAAGGAGCCGGAGCAAGCCCGCGAGTCCATCCAGGAGTTGATCCGGCCTTTCGATCTGAAGCAAGCGCCGCTGCTGCGGGCACAGCTCATTAAGCTTCAGGATGAGTGTCACCTGTTGTTTATGGATATGCACCATATTATTTCCGACGGCGTGTCGACCGGCATCATCATGTCCGAGTTTATCGAATTATATCAGGACAGGCCGCTTGCGCCTCAGCCTTATCAATATAAAGATTTCGTCCTCTGGCAGCAGCAGCGCGATCCAGAATCTAGCGAGAAGAAAGAGGCTTATTGGCTGTCGCAATATCAAGATGAACTGCCCGTGCTGCAATTGCCAATGAAGCCAGTTCCATACGAGAATGCCGATTTACATGCGGACAAGGTCCAGTTCATGTTGGATCGCGAGCTGACGGAACGGCTGCACGCGCTCGCATCCCGGCATCAGGCCACGCTCTTTATGGTCTTGTTGGCCGTCTACTACGCGTTCTTATCCAAGTACACGAATCAGAGAGACATCGTAATTGGAACCGCTTCGGCAGGAAGACAGCATGACCATGCGCAGCACATTGTCGGCATGTTCGTAAATACGCTGCCGTTACGGAATTATCCAGAGGGAGACAAGCGATTCGCCGATTTTCTGAAGGAAGTCAAGGATAACGTGCTGCAAGCTTTCGAGCATCAGGATTATCCTTTTGAAGAGTTGATCCAAAAGTTGAATGTCCAGCGCGATTTGCAGAGACAGCCTCTCATAGAGACCATGTTCGTTTGGCAAAATATCGACTTTTACATCGAAGCGGAAGATTTGACGTTCGCCAGCTTCGATTTGCCGAGCACAACATCCAAGTATGATTTCATGTTCGAAGCCAAGGAAGTGGACGGAGAAATCTTATGCTTATTCCATTATCGCACCCTCTGCTTCGACGAGGAATATGTACAGCAGATGTCCCGGCATTTCCGGCGGCTGGCGGAGCAGTGTATCTCGCATCCGGAGCGGCCATTGAAGCAATTGGAGATGCTGTCCCGCGAGGAGAGGGAGCGGATATTGATATTGGCCCACCCGCGCCAATGCTGGCCGATTGCGCTGCAGCCGATTCAGAAATCGTTCGAATCGCGTGTGATTGAGCACCCGAACCGGGTTGCGTTAGTCACCGATCATTCCAGCATTACTTATGAGGATCTCAATCGGATGGCGAACCGGATTGCACATTCCTTGCTTGCCAGACCTATCGCCCGCGAAGTTATCGTGGCGATCCTGCTGGATCGATCGGAAAAGCTTGTAGCCGCCGTATTGGGAACGGTGAAAGCAGGCGCGGCTTATTTGCTTATTCAACCTGACCTGCCGGACGAACGCATCCGATTCATGTTAGCCGACAGCCAGGTGAGCACGGTCATTACGGAATCCACATACGCTGGACGGTTCAGCGGGGAAGATGCCGGGCTTCTCCTCTTGGATCAAGAACAGTTAATGGACAACGTTGAAAATCCGGTGGAACTGTCGCACCCGGCACAGCTTGCTTATGTGATGTACACTTCCGGAACGACAGGAACGCCGAAGGCGGTCATGATTGAGAACCGAAATATCGCCCGGCTCGTCTTGTCCGACAATTACCGCATCCTGATTCAAGGCAATCGCATGCTGCAAACGGCGTCCGTAATGTTTGACGCTTTTACGCTCGAATTGTGGGGCATGCTTACCCATGGCGGCACGCTTGTCATGCTGGATGACCGGATCTTGCTGGATGCCGGTTCGCTGGGCAAGGCGCTTGCCGACTATGACATATCGGATTTGTTCCTGACTACTTCGCTGTTCAATCAATTGGCCCAGCAAGCGCCTGGTCTATTTTCTGCGGTTCGGACGGTGCTGATTGGCGGAGAAGCTGCATCGCCATACCATGTGGGGCTCGTCCGCCAATCCTGTCCCGATACTCGCCTCATCAATGGATATGGGCCAACGGAGAATACGACCTTTTCAACGGTGCATTCGATCGAAGAGCCTTGCATCGGTCCGATCCCGATCGGATATCCGTTATTTTTGTCCCAGGCATATATTGTGAACCCGGATCAAGCGGATCAGCTTCAGCCGATCGGTGTTGAAGGCGAACTGTGCGTGGCCGGCGACGGAATCGGCAGAGGGTATCGGAATCAGCCCGAGCTGACGGGCCAGAAATTTGTGCCCAATCCTTTCCGACCCGGCACAGTCATGTATCGTACCGGTGATCTGGCAAGATGGCTGCCGAATGGCATGATCGAATTTAGAGGCAGAATGGACGACCAAGTCAAAATCAGGGGTTATCGCATTGAACTGGAGGAGATCAGGGCCTGCTTGCTGCAACATGATCAGATTGCGGAAGCCGCCGTTATCCCCGTTGCCGACGACACGGGTCAAAATAAGGAGCTCTGCGCTTATTATACAGCCCTTGATGAACAGCTGCCGGAAGATGAGGTGCGAAGGCACGCGGCGGAGAAGCTGCCCCGGTATATGATCCCGTCCTTCTTCGTGCGGATGAAGGAATTGCCGCTCACTGCGAACGGAAAATTGAACAAGCGGGCGTTGCCGGATCCCAAGGAATATGTAACTGGCCACCGAGAGACGCTGGAACCGTCGACAGAGTTGGAACGGAAGCTGGCGCGATTGTTCTCCGATGTTCTGGAGATCGGACCAATAGGACGAGACTGTAACTTTTTTGAGTGGGGAGGCCATTCATTGAAAGCGATGCAGCTTGTGGCCAAAGCGCAAAAAGAGCTGCATGCCGAGTTGACGCTGCGCGATTTATTCCGCTATCCGATTCTGCAGGAACTGGCGGCGTTCTTGACCAATAAGGGGAGCGTCCAATTCAGTCCGATCCAGCCGGCGGAACAGAAGGAGCACTACCCGTTGTCATCGGCGCAGAAGCGGCTGTATATCCTGGAACAATTCGAGGATATCGGCACGAGCTATAACATGCCGTTCGTCTTGCAGGTGGAGGGACCGCTGGACATCGGGCGGGTGCGTGACAGCTACAGGCAGCTCCTCCATCGGCATGAGATCCTCCGAACCTCGTTCCATGTCGTGAATGACGAGCCGGTTCAACGGATCGAAGAGATGGAGGGGCTACAGGCGGAGCTGATCTGCGAAGAAGCGCCTGAAGCGGGGGAAGCCGAGCTGGCGAAGCGGATCGAAGCGTTCATTCGCCCGTTCCGGCTGAGCGAGGCGCCGCTGATTCGCATGGGAATCATCCGCATCGGGCCAGAGAAGCATCTCCTGCTGCTGGATATGCACCATATTATCTCGGATGGCACGTCGCTGAACATCTGGGTCGATGAATTCATGAAGCTGTACAAGGGAGACAGTTTGGCGCCGCTGGCGATCCAGTACAAGGATTACGCGGTATGGCAGCAGGCACAGATGACCCGGGAGGCGATGCGGAGGCAGAAGGAATTTTGGCGGAACGAGCTGTCGGGAGAAGTGCCCGTGCTGCAACTGCCGACGGACTATCCGCGTCCTGCGGTGCAGGATTTCCAAGGGAGCCAATACAGCTTCCGGCTGGGCCGAAGGCTGTCCGGACAGATCGAGGCCTGCTGCCGGGAAAGCGGAGTTACGCTGTATATGCTGCTGCTGGCCGCGTACCAAGTGCTGCTGCACAAATATACGGGGCAGGAAGATATCATCGTGGGGACGCCCGTCGCGGGGAGAGGACATGCGGATCTGGAAGGCGTGCTCGGAATGTTCGTGAACACGCTGGCCATCCGCAGCCGGCCGCAAGGAGACAAAACGTTCTCGGAGTTTTTGCAGGAAGTGAAGAATGCGGCACTGAATGCGTTCGAGCATCCGGATTACCCGTTTGAGGAGTTGGTGCAGGAATTGAACGCGGGGCGGGACATGAGCCGCAATCCGCTGTTCGATACGATGTTTGCGCTCCAGAATACGGGCATGAAACCATTGGACATCAAGGAGCTCACTTGCGCTCCGTATCCATTTTCCTATACGCAAGCGAACTTCGATCTTTCTTTTCAGTCTCAGGAGATCGAGGGGGATATTGTCTTTGCCGTTGAATATAGCACCAGCCTGTTCGAAGAAGACACGATTGCAAGGATGGCCGGGCATTATCGCCATATCCTTGAATCCGCCGTCTCATCGTTCCACATGCCTATTTCTGAATTGGAATGGGTCCCGGCTGAAGAGAAATGGCTTGTTCTCAATACATTCAACCAGCCGTATCAGTCCGAGGCCGGCACGGCAACCGTATCGCAGATGATAGAGAAGAGAGCGGCGGAAGCTCCGGACAACATTGCGCTAAGGATGGACGAGGAGACCGTAACTTATCGACAGTTGAACAGCATGGCCAATCGGCTCGCCCGTCATCTGAGACGGAGAAATCTCTGGGAAGGCAGCGTGGCAGGCATCCTCTTGCCGAACTCGATTGCCATGATTATTTCATTGCTGGCTGTTCAAAAAGCCGGGGCGGTCTGCGTGCCGATTGATCCCGATTATCCGGAAAACCGGATAGCCTACATGCTAGGAGATGCGAAGGCCGCCGTGCTTATAACCTTGCCGGATGCATCCGTTCCCCATTCATGGTCAGGCGAGACCTTGAGGCTCACGGCCGCTGACTTGCTCCTTGAGGATGAGCGGCCGGAGGACGGCTGGGGGGAGGAACCGGGGCAAGAGGAGGAGAGCGATCTAAGCAGGCCTGACGCCGTGGCATATATTTTGTACACCTCCGGTACAACGGGCCAACCCAAGGGCGTCACGATCGCCCACAGCAACTTAATGAACTATATAGCCGCATTCGGAAGCTATTTCGAAATTACGGAAGAAGACTGCGTGCTTCACCATTCCTCCGTCTCGTTCGACACCTCTATAGAGGAAATCTATCCTGCTCTCGTGCATGGGGCCTCTGTTCTTATCGTTGAAAAAGAGGTATCCCGGCAAGCAGAGGAGCTAGCCGCGCGTATTGCGCCGCTGGTTACGGTTGTTTCCTGCTCGCCTGTGCTGCTGAGTGAATTGAACCGGAAGCTGAGCGAGCATCGGGTGCGGGCGTTTATTGCAGGGGGAGATGTGCTCAGAAGGCAGCATATATGCAACTTGCTGCGCCAATCCCGGGTGTTCAATTCGTACGGCCCGACAGAGACCACGGTATGCGCCGCCTATCACTTATGCCGGGACGGCGACGAGGAAGCTATCCCGATCGGCAAGCCGATTCGCAACTATCGCATCTACATTGTCGACCGTTACGGGAAGCTTCAACCGGCCGGCATTCCGGGCGAGCTGTGCATCGCAGGAGCGGGCGTAACCCGAGGATATTGGGGCAAGCAGCAATTGACGGCGGAGAGATTCGTCCCGGACCCTTTTGGACAATCCGGATGGATGTATCGAACAGGTGATTTGGCGAAGTGGGATCGGCATGGCAATCTTTATTTTCTGGGGCGGATCGATCAGCAAATCAAAATTCGGGGCTACCGGGTCGAGCTGCAAGAGGTAGAGAATGTGTTGGGACGCGCGGAAGGGATCAAGGATGCCGTCGCCATCGCACGAGCGGACATCAATCAATTTCAGCGGCTGTACGCATTCATTGTATCGGACGAACCGCAGGAGACCGGCGCTTTACGAGAACAACTGCAGCTTGAGCTTCCCGACTACATGATCCCGGATCAATTTATTCAAGTGGATCGCATTCCGCTCACCGTTAACGGCAAAGTAGATCGCAGACAGTTGGAACGAATGTGGTCCGAGAGCCTACGGAGCGAAAAAAATTCGAGGGAACCTGCTACCGCCATGGAAGTGCAACTGCTCTCTCTCTGGAAGCAAGCGCTGGATCGGACCGACCTGGGGGTTCAGGATAATTTTTTCGAAAGCGGGGGCCACTCCCTGAAGGCCACGAGCCTGGCCGTAAAGATTCGCCAGCAGCTCGGTTTCGATTTGAAGCTGCTGCATATTTTTCAGCATCAGACGGTGCGCGACATGGCTGCTTACCTATCCAATCAACTGGCCTCGGCCCATTACGACGACATCGTGCCTGTCGCGAAGGCCGAGATGTATGCCATCTCCCCGGCTCAGAAGCGAATGCTGCTGCTAAGCGTTGCGGAAGGAAGCTCGCTTAGCTACAACATGCCGATGGCCTTGAAAGTTTCGGGCAAGCTTGATCCCGCTTTATGCAGAAGCGCTCTGCAGCAAATCGTGAACCGGCACGAGATTTTACGCACGTCCTTCCACTTTGTGGACGGAGAGCCTGTGCAGAAAATCCATGAGGAGATCGAATTGGAATGGAGCGAGGCGGAAGCGGCAGACGAACAAGTGGAGGAGCTGATCCATTCTTTTATCAGACCGTTCCGGCTCGAGAAAGCATCGCAGCTTCGCGCCGGGCTGATCAAATTGTCTGAGAGCTCCTCGGTGTTGTTGTTCGACATTCACCACATCATCTCGGACGGAATGTCGATGTCGATTCTTATTCAGGAATTTATGCACTTATATAACGGGACCGCATTGCCGGATGCAGCCTTGCATTACAAAGATTTTGCGGCGTGGCAGCACCGTTTTCTGGCCAGCAAGCAGATGCGGGAGCAGCAGGCCTTCTGGCTAAAGCAATTCGCTGAGGAAGTTCCGGCCTTGCAGCTTCCTTACGATTATCCACGGCCCCCATTGCAGAGCTTTGCCGGCGACTCCCTTTCTTTTGAAGCCGATCAGCCTATGACCCGGAAGTTAAGAGCGATAGCCCTGCAATCCGATGCGACTCTATATATGGTGCTCCTGGCGAGCTACTATACACTGTTGTTCCGTTATGCGCGACAAGAAGATATCGTCATCGGTTGTCCGATTGCGGGAAGACGGCACGAGCAGGTTGAGCATATGCCGGGAATGTTCGTCAATACGCTGCCTTTGCGAATCCGGCTTCGCGGCGACATGGAATTTACAGATCTTCTTCGCCAAGTAAGGAAACTTGCGCTTGAAGCTTATGATAATCAGGATTATCCGTTCGATAAGCTTGTGGAGCTGTTGAATTTCGAGCGGGATCTGAGCCGCAATCCACTATTTGATACCGTGTTTGTCATGCAAAACATGGATGGCGTGTCTTCCATTATACCTGGTCTGAAATTCGAGCCCCGGGACTTCGCGAGAACCAGCACGATGTTTGATATTCGATTCGAGGTAACGGAGGAGAACGAAGCATTGTTTTTTACTATGGATTATTGCACCAGCCTGTTCAAGGCGGCAACGATGGAGCAGATGGCGAACCATTTTATGAACATTTTGCAAGCCGTTACGCGCGATCCTTCGATCCGGCTGGATACGATTGAGCTGGATCACGGTTACGTCATGCAGGAGCAACACAAATGGCTGGAAACCATTTCTTTCGACTTTTAAATACGAGAGTAGGCAGGGAAGGGGACAATGGATGGATACGCTCGAAAAAAATATATTGTTGTCGGACGCGAGACTTGAGCAGGAGAAGCGATATTGGCTGAAGCAGCTTGCAGATTGCTCGGCAATGACTCGTATTTCTTATCAGGCGTTAAGGTCTGGCCGGGAGGGGCACTCCCGGACCAAGCAATTTTACTTGAACGATCCGCTGAGTGACCGGCTTATTGCCGTCAGCAGATCGTCTGACTACGGCTTATTCATCCTGCTGCTTGCCGGGGTTAGCTATGTGCTTCACCGCTATACAGGCGATTCTTCGGTTATTTGCGGCATACCCGTCATCACCAGCCATACGGCGGGCGATGATCTTCTAAATCCATTGATCCTGTTGAAGTCGGATGTTACTTCATCTCGTCATGGCAAGGAGTTCATTGCTCACATCAAGGAGAAGCTGGTTGAAGCCGACAAGCATCAGAACTTTCCGTTCGAGCTGCTGCTCGATATGATTGGCATCGATCAGAGCTCAGGCCGGCACTGCAACGTGATTGCGATGATGGAAGGAGTCCATGAGGAGGGGCTTGTCGATGGAATCGCTTACGACTGCCGTTTTGAATTCCGGCGAAGCTCGGACCGCGTCAGCGTACAGATCCGTTATCGTCCCGAAGCTTATGATGAAGTATTTATTAGCCAGCTCTTTGCTCATTACGAGCAGATCATGGAACAGTTGCTATTCTGTCCCGAGAAGCCGCTTCAATCCTACGATTTGGCCATCGAAGCCGCCGACCGTGAACATGCTCCAGGGCCGGAGAACGGGGAAGCGCGGAAGTGCGCGGCCATCCATGCCGCTTTTGAGGAACAAGCAGACAAGAATCCCGAGGCCATCGCTATCGTCGAGCGGGAGGATACATTCACGTACGAGGAAATCGATCACAAGGCTAATCAAATCGCGCGTTATTTGCTCGAATCCCGGAGATTGACGGATGAGGAGCGGGTAGGAATCATGCTCGACAACTCCTCCTCCTCGGTCATCAGCATGCTTGGCATTTTAAAGGCAGGGGGAACCTACGTCCCGATTGATCCCGAATTCCCGATCCGGCGCATCAAGGCCATTTTGGAGGATGGGCGGATTCGAACCGTGATCTCCTCCAAAAACTACATTCGCCAATTGAATAAGCTGCAATGGGAGATAGAGCATTTCGAAGCTTATTTATGTCTGGACACCGAGCAAATCGATGAAGAGGAAGAACAAGACAGCGAATTTATGAGCCAGGGCGTATGGAACTTTGTTGCCGATCAGGCTACAGATGATATTTCCGGCGGAGCGTGGGTGAACAGTTATACCCGTGAAGATTTGTCCCGCGAAGAAATGGATGAATATGCCAATAACATTAAGCAAAAGCTGCTGCCTTATGTAAATAAAAAAACGAGAGTGCTTGAAATTGGTTGCGCTTCGGGGATCAGCATGTTCGCGCTGGCTCCTTACGCCGGATTCTATTACGGAACGGATCTGTCCTCCAGCATGATTCGCAATTGCCAGGCAAGGGTTCAGCAGGAGGGGCATCATCATGTCAAGCTGGCATGTCTTCCGGCGGATCAGATCGATCAACTGGGTGAAGATAAGTTCGATGTCATTATCCTTAACAGTGTCGTACAGGTGTTCAAAGGCCATCATTATTTGCGCAAGGTGCTGCGAGCAGCGATTGAACTCTTGGCTGACCGGGGCATATTGTTCATTGGAGATATTATGGATCAAGATTCCAAGGATGAATTTTTACGGGATCTTGCGGCCTTCAACGAGGCTCATCCGGAATATAAGACGAAGAAGGAATTCGAGAATGAGTTGTTTTTGTCCCGCGGCTTTTTTCGCGATTTTCAACTGGAGTGCGACAGCATAAGCGGTATCGAATTTTCGGACAAAATCTATACGATTCCGAATGAACTTACGATGTTCCGCTATGATGCGATCCTGCAAGTGGATAAGACCGGCTCCCGCGAACGGATATCGGCCGAGAAGCGGAAGCGCCGGCATGACGTGCGCAGTTTGCGGTCTTTTGCGACAGAACGGGTTGCGATTCCGGTTCCATCCGACGGCGCGGCATATGTTCTATATACTTCAGGCTCTACGGGCAAGCCGAAAGGGGTCGTGGTGGAGCATCGCAATGTCGTGCATCTGTTCCGAACGGCTGCGCCCCTCTTCTCGTTTGACGCGGGTGATGTATGGTCGCTTTTCCACTCGACATCATTTGATTTCTCGGTATGGGAGATATTCGGGGCGCTGCTCCATGGAGCCAAGCTTGTTATTGTTCCGAGAAGTCTTGCGGCCGATCCGCAATCCTTCGTGCGGCTCGCGGCGGAGCAGCAGATTACGATACTTAGCCAGACGCCGTCGGCTTTTTATCAATTCGCCCACGAAGCGGTAAGCTCCCGTGCGCAGCTCCCGGGCCTGCGCACGGTTGTATTCGGAGGGGAGCCGCTGCAGCCTGTCTTATTGAAGAAGTGGAAGGACGCCTATCCTGGGGTCAAATTAGTGAATATGTACGGCATTACGGAAACGACCGTGCATGTCACCTATAAGGAATTGACGGATGCAGATATCCGGCATAACAGTCTGGATATTGGCACAGCCCTTCCTTCTTACCAAGTCCATATATTAGACCCGTGGCTGCGAAGGGTGCCTGCCGGGGTGGTGGGAGAAATGTATGTTGGCGGAACCGGAGTAGCCAGAGAATACCTCAACCAGGAACAGCTCACGAGTCAAAAGTTCAAGCCAAGCCCCTTCCATGATGGCGAAAGGTTATATCAAACGGGTGATTTGGCCAGATGGAATATGGACGGGACGCTTGAATATATAGGGCGAATCGACGATCAAGTCAAGATTCGGGGATACCGAATGGAATTGGGGGAAATTACGACCTGCTTGCTGACGCACAAACAGATTCATCAAGCATCGGTGCAGGTGGTGAAAATGGAGGATGGGAGCAAGGAACTGTGCGTTTATTATGTCGCAAATGAACCGCTGAGCGTCAAAGAAGTGAAAGAGTATACGTCCAAGCGGCTTCCGCAGTTTATGGTTCCGTCCTATTTTGTCGCATTGGACAAGATGCCTTTGACTCTCAACGGAAAATTGGATAAGCGCAGGCTGCCCGATCCATTGGAAGTGTTAAGCAGCAATCGGACGATGCAGGAGCCGCTCGAAGGGTTGGAGCGGGAGCTTGCGGATATCTTTCGGGACATCCTGGGCATTGACGCCGTGGGCCGAAATGACAGCTTCTTCGATCTGGGAGGGCATTCGTTAAAAGCGGCAAGACTTGTGCAGCATCTTCATAAACGATTGCACTGCGGCTTGGCTCTGCGGGATATTTTTCAGTTCCCCACGATTAAGGAACTTGCGGAGCACATGCGGAGCAAGGAGGCAAGCAGCCGCTTTGTTCCGATACAGCCGGCGGAACAGAGGGAGTACTACCCGTTGTCATCGGCGCAGAAGCGGCTGTATATCCTGGAACAATTCGAGGATATCGGCACGAGCTATAACATGCCGTTCGTCTTGCAGGTGGAGGGACCGCTGGACATCGGGCGGGTGCGTGACAGCTACAGGCAGCTCCTCCATCGGCATGAGATCCTCCGAACCTCGTTCCATGTCGTGAATGACGAGCCGGTTCAACGGATCGAAGAGATGGAGGGGCTACAGGCGGAGCTGATCTGCGAAGAAGCGCCTGAAGCGGGGGAAGCCGAGCTGGCGAAGCGGATCGAAGCGTTCATTCGCCCGTTCCGGCTGAGCGAGGCGCCGCTGATTCGCATGGGAATCATCCGCATCGGGCCAGAGAAGCATCTCCTGCTGCTGGATATGCACCATATTATCTCGGATGGCACGTCGCTGAACATCTGGGTCGATGAATTCATGAAGCTGTACAAGGGAGACAGTTTGGCGCCGCTGGCGATCCAGTACAAGGATTACGCGGTATGGCAGCAGGCACAGATGACCCGGGAGGCGATGCGGAGGCAGAAGGAATTTTGGCGGAACGAGCTGTCGGGAGAAGTGCCCGTGCTGCAACTGCCGACGGACTATCCGCGTCCTGCGGTGCAGGATTTCCAAGGGAGCCAATACAGCTTCCGGCTGGGCCGAAGGCTGTCCGGACAGATCGAGGCCTGCTGCCGGGAAAGCGGAGTTACGCTGTATATGCTGCTGCTGGCCGCGTACCAAGTGCTGCTGCACAAATATACGGGGCAGGAAGATATCATCGTGGGGACGCCCGTCGCGGGGAGAGGACATGCGGATCTGGAAGGCGTGCTCGGAATGTTCGTGAACACGCTGGCCATCCGCAGCCGGCCGCAAGGAGACAAAACGTTCTCGGAGTTTTTGCAGGAAGTGAAGAATGCGGCACTGAATGCGTTCGAGCATCCGGATTACCCGTTCGAGGAGTTGGTGCAGGAATTGAACGCGGGGCGGGACACAAGCCGCAATCCGCTGTTCGATACGATGTTTGCGTTGCAGAACATGGACACAACCACTTGGCATATCGCGAACCTGCGGGCACGCGCCTATGAGTATGACTGGAAATCGGCCAAGTTTGATCTGCTGCTGCAAGCCGAGCAGGACCAGGACGATATTTGTCTGACCATGGAATATGCGGCATCGCTGTTCCGGCGGGAGACGATGGAAAGGTTCGCCGATTGTCTGATACGCGTCCTGGATACGGTGACAGAGCATGCGGACAAGCCAATCAAGGACGTGGATATCGTGTCAGAGCGGGAAAAGGAATATTTGACGCGGCAAGGCAAGGGCGAACGGCTGCCTTTTGCGGCGCAAGCGGGCATCGCGCAATTATTTGAAGCGCAGGTGCTTCGAACTCCAAATCGCATCGCGATTCGCAGTGACGATCAAGGATACACGTATGAAGAACTCAATGCCAAAGCCAATCAGCTCGCCAGGATGCTTCGGAGCAAAGGAGTGGGCCGAGGCAGCATGATAGCGATCCGGGGAGAGCGCTCGTTTGCCTATGCTGCGGCTATCCTGGCGGTCCTCAAGGCCGGCGGGGCATTTATGCCGGTAGATGCTGCGTCTCCGCCTTCGCGCATTCAATATATGGCGGCAGACAGTAAAGCCAAGCTGCTTCTGAATGCAGGAGTTGAAAGCGTGGATCTGCAGGACTGCGAAGTGCTGACTGTGGATGAGGACATGTTCCAGGGAAATCCGGCTAATCTGGAACCAACGGCTGGCGGCAGGGATGTCTTGTATGTCATTTACACGTCCGGCACGACGGGGACGCCCAAAGGCGTGCAGATTTCCCATAGCAATCTTCATAATCTGTTCGTTCATCATCAGCGGCAATCCAATATTACGTTGTCGGGGCGGGTTCTGCACGCTTCTGCGATCGGGTTCGATGTATGCTATCAAGAGATGCTGTTAACGTTGCTGTCCGGAGGCGAGCTTGTCGTTATTGATGATCACGTGAAAAAGACGCCGCATTTGCTGCTTCAATATGTAACGGATAATCAAATAGACACCATGTTTCTGCCGACCGCCTATTTCAATTTTCTGATCCGTGAGGACGATGAGGTCGATGCCTTGTTTGCCTCTTCGGTGAAACATATCGTGGTCGCGGGAGAAGCTCTTATCCTTTCTTCGCGGTTTATGGATTTGCTGAGAATCAGCAGCAAATCTTTGCACAATCATTATGGCCCTTCGGAAACCCATGTGGTCTCCGCGCTGACCATCAACAGGGATAGCGATTTGCAGATGCGCCCTTCGATTGGAGAGCCGATCGCCAATACCGAATTTTATATTGTGGACCAACATCTCAGGCTCGTTCCGAGAGGCGTAGTGGGAGAACTGTGCATCGCCGGACAATCGCTGGGCTTGGGTTATCTGAATCAGCCCGAGCTGACCCGCTTGGCATTCGTTCCGAATCCGGTGGACAAGGGGACGATCATGTACCGCACGGGCGATCTGGCAAGATGGCTGCCCGATGGCAAGGTGGAGCTGATCGGGCGAAGCGACCACCAGGTCAAAATTCGCGGATACCGGATCGAACCGGCAGAGATTACAGCGATCTTGTTGCGGCACAAGGAGGTGAGCGAAGCCGCTGCCACCGTCAAGGAACAGGCAGACGGCAGCAAGGAACTGTGTCTGTTCTATGTCGCTGAGACACCATTGACTCCCGCTTACATTCGATCCTATCTGGCTGAAAAATTGCCGGCGTTCATGATACCATCTCACATCGTCCCGCTGAAGGCCATGCCGTTCAGCGCGAACGGCAAGGTGGATTACCGCGCCCTGCCGAGCGCGGAAAAAGCACAGCCCCCTTCCATGCCGGCAGCATCTGCGGCCCCGCTTACCGGATTGGAGCGGCAACTGGCGGAGATTTTTGCGGAAGTGCTAGAGATAAAGGATATCGGGAGAGAAGACAACTTTTTCGAACAGGGCGGACATTCGTTAAGAGCGATGCGGGCCGTGTCCAAAATTGGAAAGAAGCTGAATCGGAAGCTTTCGTTGCGGGATATTTTTCTTCATCCTTCCGTTCGAACGCTGGCATCGTTCATGGACGGACAGGAAGCCCGGCCGTTCCAGGCGATCCCTGCGGCCGAGGCCATGCGGACATACCCGCTGACTTCAGCCCAGAAGCGGCTGTTTATATTGGAACAATATAAAGGAATCGGCACGAGTTACAACTTGTCTTCCGCTCTGCTGGTGGAGGGCTCGCTGAATGTGCGGCAGGTTGAGCATGTCTACCAACAACTTCTGCGACGGCATGAAATTTTGAGGACGATCTTTTTTATGGAGGGTGAAGAGCCTGTACAACAAGTGGTTGAGCAGGCAACGGGGGCCATCTGGTACAAGGAGGCGCCGGACTCAAGCGAAGCGGAACTGCAAGAATTGGTGTCCGCATTTGTTCGGCCTTTCCGGATGCAGGAAGCGCCGATGCTCCGAATCGGCCTGATTCGGCTGAACGAGAAAAAGCATCTTTTCCTGATTGACATGCACCATATCGTTGCGGATGGCACATCGATCGGGATTCTGGTCGAGGAGTTCATGCGGTTGTACAGAGGGGAATCGTTGCCGCCGCTTCCCGTCTCATATAAGGATTTTACCGTCTGGCAGAAGCGGCGATTGCTTGCGCCCGAGATGGCGGAGAAGGAACGATTCTGGTTGGAACGGCTTGCCGGGGAGCTTCCGGTGCTGCAATTGCCCACCGATTATTCACGCCCTCCTCAGCAGCGATTCGAAGGGAAGATGCTTCCGTTCGAACTGGACAAAGCCCTTGCCGTCAAGCTGACGGAGCTGTCGCACAAGACCGGGGCGACGCTGTATATGATTTTGTTGTCTGCTTTTCAGGTTCTGCTTCATAAGTATTCCGGAAGCGAGGATGTTCTTATTGGCATTCCTGTAGCAGGAAGATCCCATGAGGATGTTGAAGGGGCGGTAGGCATGTTCGTCAACACGCTTCCGTTTAGAGGCAAGCCTGAACCGGCGAAAAGGTTTCATGATTTTATGGCCGAAGTCAAAGAAGAACTGCTTCTGGCCTTTGAACACCAAGACTACCCGCTGGAGCTAATGATCGAGAAGCTGAATTTGAAATTCGACCCGAGCCGCAATCCTTTGTTCACTGTTATTTTTGATATGCAAAATATGAGGGTGCCCGAGCTCCGTCTGGATGATTTGACGATATCGGTCTGGAGGAGCGAGCATATCAGCTCGAAGTTCGATTTATCCGTATCGGTTCATGAACATAGCGAAGGTATCCGCTTCAACTGTGAATATGCGACTTCTCTCTTCGAGCAAGAGACGGTTGAGCGCCTGTTCCGTCATTATGAGGCGCTGTTAAGCCGCATCTTCGTGAATCCTGATGCCCGGATTCAAGAGCTGAATATGGTTCCGGACGAGGAACAGGACCGGATCTTAACCGCATTCAACCAGCCTGTCACGCCTGTTGATGAACGCATGCTTGCTCATCATGTCTTCGAGCGATGGGCTGCCAAGACGCCTCATGCGCCTGCCGTGGCATGGATGGACACGATGTTGACCTATCATGAGTTAAATCAACTCGCGAATGAGTTATGCTATGTCCTCCAGGCGAAGGGGACGGCGGCGAACGATGTCATCGCCATCTATATGAATAAGTCGCTTGATATGGTTATTGCCATGCTGGCTATTCTTAAGGCCGGAGCGGCATTTTTGCCGCTTGATCCTGAATACCCGCTGGAAAGAGTGCAGTATGCCGTGGATAATAGCGGGGCGAAAATCGTCATTGCCGACGCTTCGCATTGCGCTCGGGTCTCGTGCCAGACCGTTCTGACTTACCAGCACGAGAAGAGCCGGCTGGAAGAATCCTGTTTCCCTAACCCGGAAAACGATGTCCAACTCCATCATCTCGCTTATGTGATCTATACGTCGGGCTCGACGGGAAATCCGAAAGGAGTGCGCGTTCCCCATCGCGGCCTTGCGAACCTGACCCATTTTTTCGCATTGGATTGGAATGCGGCGCAGGGGGAGCGGGTCACGCAAATGGCGAGCTTTGCCTTCGATATGGCCTTATTGGAAATCTTTACAGCCTTGCTTACGGGCGCAGCCTTGTACCTGGTTCCCAAGGAAACGGTGCTGAGGCCCTCTTCCCTGGCCGAATTTATGAACGAGAATCGGATTACCATCATGACGGTAACCCCATCGTATCTCGCATATCTCGAACCTGATGATTTCCGTACCTTGCGCTTGCTCATTACCGCAGGGGAGGCTATATCCGTCCATGACTATGAAAGATGGAGCAGATTGGAGTATGTCAATCTGTACGGTCCTACGGAAACGACGATCATCACAACCATGTGGAGACCCGATTCCAGTTCCCGGATTAAACAATCGGTTCCTATCGGCAAGCCCCTTCCGAACACGCAAATTTATATTTTGAACCAGGCGGGTTCTCTTCAGCCTATTGGAATCGTTGGAGAAATTTATGTGGGGGGCGAAGGAGTCACGCAAGGCTATATCCAGCTTCCTTCAACTACAGCCAAGCATTACCTGGATAATCCGTTCAGGCTCGGTGAGCGCATGTATCGAACGGGGGACTTGGGAAGGTGGCTGCCTGATGGAAGCATCGAATACGCCGGGCGAATCGATGAGCAGGTCAAGCTACGCGGCCACCGCATTGAGATTGGTGAAATCGAACATGCGCTCTTGAAGCATGCCGCCATCAAGGAGGCCGCTGTCATCCATCGAATCGATGGGAATCAAGACGGTTACTTATGCGCATTTATCGTGGAACAGGAACAAGTCCCGGCCCAGGAGCTGAAGGACTTTCTCGCCAACGTTTTGCCTGTGTACATGCTCCCGTCCGCCTTTGTCCGTCTGGACAAGCTGCCTGTAACGAGCAACGGAAAGATTGACAAAAAGCAGCTCAAAAGCATGCCGATCGATGTGGCGGGAGAAGCCGAATATGAAGAGCCCGCCAATGATTTGCAGCGGAAACTGGTTGCCTTGTGGGAGAAAAATTTGAAGGTTGCGCCTATTGGGATTGCCCATAATTTCTTTGATTTGGGCGGGCAGTCTCTGAAAGCAACCAAGTTAATCGCGGAGATCGAGCGGGATATGCAGATAACGATTTCTTTGCGTGAATTGTATCAGTACCAGACGATCAAGCAATTAGCGCAGTACTTGGAGGAGAGAGAGGGAGATGAGTAAAAGCAGCCGGTGTAAATTGTTTTGTATCCCGCATGCGGCAGGCTCCGCTTCTCTGTTCCATCATTGGAAGGAGCTTGTTCCCGCCTCGGTCGATCTGATTCCTCTAGAGCTTGCAGGCAGGGGGAAAAGATTTGCCGAAGCATTGTATCCGTCCTTCGACGATGCTCTGGAAGATCTGCGCGCGCTGATGCTTCGTTATCCCCTGGATCAGCCTTACGCGCTGTTCGGACACAGCATGGGCAGTCTGCTCGCTTATGAATTGGCCTGGCAGTTGCAGGACATGGGGGTACGCCCGCCGGAAGCGTTATTTCTGGCGGGACAATTGCCTCCCAACCGGTTCCCCGTGCATCATGGCCTGCATCGATTGCCGGACAATGAGCTATGGGATTTGCTGCTGGAGCTGGGCAATGGGGCATGGGACCGCAATGATGCCGAGATCCGGGATGTATATCTCCCGATTTTCCGGGGCGATTTGCGCGTATGCGAGACTTACCGGTTCCGGCCGGGGAGAGACAAGCTTACATGCCGGCTCGTCATTATGAATGGAGAACAGGATGCTTGGGTGGGGGAAGAACTTGGCGAATGGAGGCAACTGTCGGAAAAGGCCTGCGAATTCAAGTTTTTCCGGGGCGGACATTATTTTATTTATGAGGAAGAGCGGCAGGTCATCGACCAAATTTTGCAAAACTTGAAGAAAGAAGGATGATACGATGAACGATTTGGAGCGACCTGCTCATACCGTCTTGCACCGACTCACTCACCCCCAGCAAAGAATATGGACGGTTGAAAATATATTTCCGCATTCCTCCTTGCACAATATTGGCGGCGTCAGCCGAGTCCAGGGCAGTCTCGACTTCGACAAGATGGAACGAGCGATCCGGTTGTTTGTTCAGTCTCATGCCGGAATTCGATTGACGCTTGTCCATGACTCCGATGACTCCCGCGAAATCAAGCAATTCGTCAGCGATGCGGAGGCGAAGCCCGTGGACAGGTTCGATTTCTCGCAGGAGGCCAGCCCGAATCAGGCATTCGATGCCTGGGTGCGGGCTAAATCTTCCGAACCGTTCCCGTTAATAGGGCAACGACTATATTATTTTGCGTTGTTTACCTTGTCAACATCGGATAACGGCTTTTTTGTCAAGCTCCATCATATTATCGCGGATGGATGGTCCATGGCCATGCTGACTCGTCAAATATGGAGCATCTATACGATGCTGCTTCAAGGCGAAGAGACGGTGCCTGACGAGGCTCCCGCATATTCGGAATACATTGCTCAAGAGGAAAAATATTTATCATCCCGCCGATTCGAGCAGGATCGCTCTTTCTGGCTGGACAAATTCCAGTCTTTGCCTGAATCTGTCTTTACCCATTCCGCGGGAGTTCAAGGACGCCGCATATCATTTCCCCTTGATGCCGGACTATCCTCGGCATTGAAGGCGGCGGCGGTTCAACATTCGTATTCGATGAATACGTATTTCACCGCCCTCTATTTTCTTTATTTGAACAAAGTGACAGGGCGGCAGGAAGCCGTTATCGGAACGCCCGTCTTTAATCGAAGCGGCGTGCTTCAGAAAAGCATCTTCGGCATGTTCACCAGTACGATGCCATTCCGGTTTCGGCTCGATGAACATTGGACATTCCGCGAGTTGCTGGAACATCTTCATGCGGACATGCTGCTCTGTTATAAGCATCACAAATATCCTTACAATTTGCTGCTTCAAGATTTACATGCGAATGGAATGGAGCAAAAATCCCTCTTTGACTTTTGCGTGAATTACTATAATACCTCGCATATTACCAAGGTGAATGGGGCGCCGGTGACAAATACGGAATTTTATAGCGGCGAGCAGTTGTACGCTATGCAGTGGATTATTCGGGATTGGTCCGACACCGGTTGCTTGCAACTGGATATTGATGTTCAGATCGGGGCCTATACCGATCGGCAGGTGGAGCAGATGTATGAACATATCATTCTGTTATTGCACCAGGTTCTCGCCATGCCGAATGCGGCCCTAAGCGAGATCAGCTTGGTTACCTCGAAGGAGAAAGAGTGGCAGTTGCACGGATTTAATCGCTTTACGGCTGAATACCCGAAGCAGAAAACGATCAGCCGGCTTTTTGAAGAGCAGGTTCGGAAAACACCGGAACGGATCGCCGTGTCCTGCGGCGGAGCCAGCCTTACTTATCGTGAGCTTGACGAACGGGCTAATCGTCTGGCTGCGCGTCTGAGCCATTCGGGAATTTGCAATCAGAGTGTCGTCGGGATACACATGATCCATTCTCTTGAGACAGTGATTGGCATTTTGGGCGTGTTCAAAGCCGGGGGAGCTTATCTTCCGCTTGATCCTTCCATGCCGCAAGAGCGGTTGGCTTTCATGGCGGAGGATGCTGCCGTCAAGCTGGTCTTGACTAACGTCAGCGACTCTTTTTCCTTTGCCGGCGACATCCTGAGGCTGGACGAGCTGGATATGAAGCAAGGGCCGGCGGAGCCGGCTCCTGTCTCCCTGAATCCGTCGGATCTGGCGTATGTCATATATACGTCTGGCTCAACGGGCAAGCCGAAGGGGACGCTAATCCGTCAGCAGGCGTTGGTCAACTATATATGCTGGGCTTGCAAGATGTATGTGCGGGGGGAGGTTGAAGTATTTCCGCTGTATTCCTCCCTGGCCTTTGACCTTACCGTTACCTCGCTATTCACCCCTTTGCTAAGCGGAGGGCAGATTGCGGTGTACCCGGACGATGGGGACGACTACGTCCTGTATCGAATAATGGAAGAGAACAAGGCGACTGTATTGAAGCTGACTCCATCCCACTTGTCGCTCCTGAAGGGGGGCGATTACCGGCAATCCTCTGTCAGAAGGCTGATTGTCGGCGGGGAGGACTTCAAGTCGAGTCTCGCCGCCGAAATCGACGCCGCATGGGGCGGCAATGTTGAAATTTGGAATGAATACGGGCCTACCGAAGCGACCGTTGGCTGCATGATCTATAAGTATGACCCAGAGAAGGATACGGAGGGCTCGCTGCCGATCGGCCATCCGGCCGACAATGTGCAAATTTATGTGTTGGATTCGCAGTTGCGGCTTCTTCCAACAGGTTGTGTAGGGGAGATTCATATATCGGGCGACGGATTGGCCGAAGGCTATCTGAACCGGCCCGATGCCACGGAAGCGAGCTTTGTGAGGCATCCTTATCTGCCGAATCAAAAATTGTACAGGACAGGGGATCTCGGCCGATTCCGCCCAGACGGGATATTGGAGTATAAGGACCGGGCGGACGCGCAGCTCAGCATTCGGGGATATAGAATCGAACCGGGCGAGATTGAAAATGCGCTGCTTGCTCACCCGGCGATCCGCGAGGCAGCCGTTGTCAGCCGTTCCACAGACGGAAGCAGTCCGCAGCTCTGCGCTTATATTGTCGCCAAACAAAGCGTACCGATAAAGGAACTCAAAGCGTTTCTGGCTTCCCGGCTTCCCTACTATATGATTCCGCTGCATATGGTAACGCTGGAGAGCATGCCGATCACCCGCAATGGCAAGCTGAATCGCTCAGCGCTTCCCGAACCGTCCGCCATCCACGAGGGGAGCGGATGGGAGGAGAGCGGTTTTCTCCCCGAGAGCAAGGATGCGGCCATTCTCAGGGAGGCGATCGGAGAGGTGTTGGGGCTGGAGCGTGTCGGGAGAGGAGACAATTTCTATCAATTGGGCGGCGATTCTATTAAAGCTATTCAAGTTATGTCTCTGTTGCGGACGAGAGGACTTCGTATCACGGCAAATGATATTTTGACGCATCCGATTATCGGAGAGATGGAAGCTCGCGTCCAGGCTGCCGGCCCTGCCGAAACGCATGACCGAATCTGCGAGGGAAACATTCCGCACACTCCGATCATCTCCTGGTTCTTCGGGCAGGAGATGGAGCAGCCACAGCATTACCATCAACGAGTGCTGCTGACAATGAAGCGTCCCATTCCGAAAGACACGCTTGAGTCGATGATGGCTCATCTTCTACGCCATCATGACACACTTCGAATGAATCTTGAGCCAGGGGGAACGCGCCTCAAGTATAATAACCGCCATTTATCCGCTCCGTTCCGCATTCAGGAGCACGATCTGTCCGGTTTATCATCTCGGGAGAGGCACGAAGAAATGCTGAGGATCGCCGATGCGATGGAAAGCGCACAAAATCTGTATACGGAAAAGCTGATTCAGGCCGCGGTGTTCGTCCATGGCGACCAAGAGGCGTATTTGCTCCTTACGGCCCATCACCTCGTAGTGGACGGGGTATCGTGGAGGATTTTATTGGAGGATTTGAACCAAGCCGTACGGCAGTGGCAAGCGGGCGAGGAGATCGCATTTTCCGCCAAAACGCTATCTTATCAGCAGTGGGCTGAGAAGCTGGAGCGTTACGGTCAGAGGGTGAAGGAAGAGGAAGGCAGCTATTGGGAGCATGTCCTGTCGAGCCGCTTCTTATTCCCTTGCCAATCGCCAATGGGAAGCACTCCCTGTATGGATGCGCGTGATTCCCTCAGTTTTCAACTGTCGGAAGAGGAGACGCAGCAATTAGTGACCGCGGCCAATGCCGCATCTCGCACTCGTCCGCTTGAGTTGATCATGACGAGCTTGCTGCTGGCCATCCGGACTTACACCGGCCGTCATGAAATTATCCTTGATCTGGAAAGCCATGGCCGCGATGAACTGGAAGAAGGGCTGGATGTGTCCCGTACAGTAGGCTGGTTCACGAATATATTTCCTTTTTCGATTGTGTTAGAGGGAACGGATCTCGCGTCCGCGATTAAGCAGGTTAAGGAACGATTGCGCAATATTCCTGCCAATGGAGCGGGATACGGTATTCTAAAATATTTAAATGGAGAATGGAAGGACAGCGGCGAACGGGAATTGCTTTTCAATTATTTGGGGGAATTTACTGGCGCGAGGAGGGATGACATGTTTGAACTGGCTTGTCATCCGGAGGCGATTGCTTCTTCCCGAAGCGGCAGTTCGTACGGCATCGAGATCAATGGGGCAATTCTTCATCGCCGGCTATCTCTCCAGTTAAGCTATCGTTCAGCCAGGTTCGCCCGAGCGGAGATGGAGCTGTTCATGCACGAGTTCCATTCCCGGCTGAGGCAGGTTGTGCAATTTTGCAGCCAGCAGACGGAGTCCGTCTTTACGCCATCAGATTTTGACGGCGCGGATCTGACACAGTCGGAATTGGACAGCATTTTTTCATCATAGCGGGACCATTTGCACGGGGAGGGAGAATGCCAATAATGAGCCGCATGATACTATTTTGTCTGCCTTATGCGGGAGGAACGGCCATGATCTACAGCAGTTGGCGCTCGCGCCTTCACTCTTCTATTCTATTGCGTCCGGTAGAGCTTCCGGGAAGGGGAAAAAGATTCCGCGAGGCGAATTGCGACCGATTGGAGGAAGCGGTAGAGGATATTTACTCGAGGATTGCACCGGATTTGGCAGGGCCGTTTGCCCTTTTCGGGCATAGCATGGGAAGCTTGCTTGCCTTTGAATTGGCCATCAAAATCAAGCAGCGCACGGGACTTGAACCGGCGCAATTGATCGTATCGGGCAGAAGGGCTCCGCATGTGAAAGTCGAGTCTCCAAAGATACATGCCCTTCCCGATGACCAATTCAAGGAAGAGATTAGAATGCTGGGCGGGACGCCGGACGAAATCTTGCGCGACGAAGACATGTTCGATGTCTTCCTGCCTGCCCTGCGGGCCGACTTCAAAATGATTGAAGAATATTGCTATCCGACAGAAAGGAGCGAGAAGCTGGATTGCGGCGTCCATGTCCTGACAGGGCGGGGAGATGCGATCAAGGAAGAAGACTTGGCTGCTTGGGGAGAACTGACGACTGGCACATGCTTCGTTACTCGATTCGATGGCGGGCACTTTTTTATACATGACCACGAGAAAGCGATCGTTGATCTGATCAACAATGAATTGATGAAGCCCCTAATAAGGAGCAGCGTATGAAGAGCTGTCGAGCAGCGTACAGAGCGTTCATGGCCGCAGTCCTCCTACTCAGCCTCTGGATCGGATCCGGCGTGGTTCCGACGGCAACTGCCCTTGCTTCGAAGTCTTCAGAGCCGTCGTTAACGGAAGAGGAATTATCCAGGATCGAGGCCTTGATTCACGCGCAGATGCAGAAAGGAAGGATCCCTGGCATCTCCGTCGTTATTGTAAAAGGGGAAGAGACGGTCTATCAACGAGGCTTCGGGTTCTCCGATCTGAGAACGGGGCAACCCATCACGAGCGAAAGCGTGTTTGAGTTAGGGTCGGTCAGCAAGGCTTTTACGGGTCTTGGCATATTGCGGCTAGCAGAGGAGGGACAGCTAAAACTGGATGCTCTGGTATCCGACTATGTGCCATGGCTCCATATGACATATACCGGAGAGCGCCAGGGGAAGCGCATCCATGGCAAGGCGGCTATCACCATCCGGCAATTGCTGTACCACACGAGCGGGATTCCGTTCCGAACGATCAGCAGCATTCCCGCTTCAAGCGATGACCGGGCGCTGGAACAGACGGTCCGCGCTCTCGGAGATGAAGCTCTTGACTTTTATCCGGGAGAGCGGTTTCAATACGCGACGGTGAATTACGACATTCTAGGGCACATCATTCAGCAAGTTGCTGGCGTCTCCTATGAGAATTATATCCGAGAGAACGTACTGGAACCGCTCGGCCTGCGGCATACGTATGTGTCCGCAGTGCGTGCGGACCATCGCAAGCTGGTACAAGGACACAAGATTGGGTATTTGCGGGCCAGACCCTATGACGCTCCCGTATTCCGCGGCAATACACCGGCGGGATATATCTATACAGACAGCGGGGACATGGCCGCGTGGCTGAAAATTCAGATGGGCACACAATCGGCTGCGGGTGCATTGGACACAGCGCTTATCCATTCTCATCTGCCGGATCGCTCCGTTCCTCCCGGGGAAGACGGGTCTTCCTATGCCGCAGGGTGGTACGTGTATCAGAGCGGAGGAGGGGAACTGTCCCATGGCGGAAGCAATCCTTCCTTCTCTTCCTATGTCGTTTTTCGTCCCGAGGAGAAGCTTGGTGTAGCGGTCATGGCGAATCTGAATTCCGCCCATACCGAAGTCATCGGCCAAGGTATTATGGATATTCTTATCCGTAAACATCCCGTTACGGAGATTACGGATATTTACCGCAGCGTGGATCAGGTTTCACTTGTGATGTTGGGGCTGGCGATTCCTTTTGCGGCGTTCACCGTGTGGAATGGGTCTGCCGCTATCTTGGAAGTGGCCCGGAAGAGAAGAGGATTCCAACACGGCTGGAGGAGGAATGGTCTTCGATTTTTGAGCTTTGTCGTATTTGTCGGCACCCTGTCGCTCACATTTTGGCAAATCCCGCAAGTTTTGTTTCATGGCGTAGATTGGAAATTTGTCGAGGTATGGGCTCCTGCAAGCTTCCGCGCTGCGATTCTAAGCGTGTATATTGCCCTGGTTCTGTTTGCGGGTTATTTGCTGCTTAACGCCTTATTCCCGAGACAGAGGAAGCAGTCCATGTTTCCGTTTGCCGGAGAAAGTTGCAAAAGAGAAGCTGTATTCGGTGGTGAATAACGATACGGAGACGATTAGCGGCGTCGTCAATGTGCTTGTTTTCGGGTTGAACCAGTCTGGTCACCCTGATCTGCTGTTTCATTTATCTGGGCTTCATTAATATATATGGTCTGCTGATCTCTGTGGGAGTTATTGCGGGTGCTGGCCCTGGCCTATGTTGTGGCGGGACGGCTTGCCAATAGACTGTGGGAAGAGACGCGCGATATAACAGAATGCTTTTTTTCATATATTGGTCATCTCGCTGGCGGTCAGACAGATTCCTGGCGACTCGCTGCACAGTTTTGTCTGAGCGCCAGGGCCGCCTATATCGCAGTCCGCCTGAGAGGGAAAAGAAGGTTATGAGGTGCGATTACGACGACCAGTGATACGGAATCAAAATATGGTGTGAGGCAGGGGTTGTCATGAAAATCGGTGTTATCGGTTCGGGCGTCATGGGGAGCGGCGTTGCGCAAAGCCTAGCCCAATCAGGGCTGCAAGCGCTTCTTCTGGATGTGCGCGCGGATAAGCTGGAATGGGCGGAAAAGGAGATCAGGAATAACCTTCGTTTTCGCTCTTTGTTCGGTTCGGGCGAAGGCCTTGAAGATGCAGAGCAAATTATGAACCGGATCGAATTCGGCACGGACAACCGCGTGCTGAAGGACGTTGGTTTTGTCATCGAAAATGCGACAGAGGATTGGGAGGTGAAGAAAGAAATTTACGGGACGATTGACGGAATATGCAATCGGGAATGCATCTTTATGGTCAATACGTCATGCATTTCTATCACCAAGATAGCATCTGTAACTACGCGCCCTCATAATGTAATCGGCACTCATTTCATGAACCCGGTGCCTGTCAAAAAAACCGTCGAGGTCATTCGGGGGTATTATACCTCGGACGAATGCGTTCGAGCGGTCGAAGAACTGATGGGCAGGATGGGGAAGGACATCATTGTAGTCAACGACTATCCGGGCTTTGTATCCAACCGGATTTCGCATCTGTTCATGAATGAAGCGGCTTATGTGGTGCAGGATCAGGTTGCGTCCCCATCCGAAGTGGATGACATTTTTAAAAAATGTTACGGGCACGCCATGGGACCGCTGGAGACCGCTGATTTAATCGGACTCGATACGGTGGTTCATTCCCTGAATGTTCTCTACGAAAGCTACCAGGACCCCAAATTCCGGTGCTGCCCTCTGTTAAGGAAGATGGTGGATGCAGGATTATACGGGAGAAAGAGCGGACGGGGTTTTTACGTCTATGAATAGTGTTTCCTTGATAGGCAATCAACTTCGATATCCAGGAAGGAGTGTATGGGCATGGAAGAAAGCAAAGCGAAAATCAAAGAGTTTTTATGCCGGTTTTTCCGTAAGCGGGAGTTGCAGGACGACGAGGACATTTTCGAGCTTGGATTTGCCAATTCATTGTTTGCCATGCAATTGGTGATGTTCCTCGAGCAGGAATTCACTATCCGGATTGAAAACCAAGATATGGATTTGGACCATTTCCGGACGATCAATCGAATGGCCGGCTTGATTGCGGCTAAAACAACGGTGGAGCAGCAATCCTAATATTCCGTAAAGCGATGGTGATCGGGATGAAAATGGAGTTAACGTCAGAGCAATTGCAGTGGCAAAGCACATTCAAGGATTTTGTCGATTCGGAAATCATTCCCTATGCTTGCCAGAACGACAAGGAGGAACGGATCTGCCCGGATGTGCTGAGGAAGGTGAGGAAGCAAGGCTTTCTGGGCTCGATGCTGCCCCTGAAGTATGGCGGAATGGAGCTGGACAACGTCACGCTGGGAATCTTGAATGAGGAAGTAGGGCGCGGATGTTCCTCGGTCCGAAGCTTATTGACTGTCCAGGGAATGATTGCTTTGGCCATTTTCAGATGGGGAACGGAGACGCAAAAAGATGACTGGCTGCCCCAATTGGCTTCCGGCGAGGCCGTGGGCGCGTTTGGGATGACGGAGCCGAATGTAGGCAGCGATGCCAAGAGCATCGAGACCACAGCCGCGCTTGTTGAGGATCACTATGTGCTGAACGGGTGTAAAAAATGGATTACGATGGGGCAAATCGCCGATGTCTTCCTCATTCTGGCCAAATGCGAAGGAAAGCCGAGTGCCTTTATCGTCGAGAGGAACCGCGAAGGTTTGGAGGTTAGACCGATGTCCGGGCTCCTGGGAGCGAGGGCCTCTATGCTTGCCGAGCTAAGCTTTGAGAATTGCCGTATTCCAGCCGCCAATCTGGTGGGGCAAGTCGGTACGGGGCTGTCTCATGTCGCCTTGTCCAGCCTTGATTACGGCAGATATACAATCGCTTGCGGATGCGTCGGTCTGGCCCAAGCTTGTCTTGAGGCATCCATTGATTATGCGAACGCGAGAACCCAGTTCGGAAGGCCGCTGCGCGAGAATCAACTCATTCAGAAGATGATTACGGAAATGGCGGTTCAATTGAAAGCGGCAAGACTGCTATGCTATAGAGCCGGTTACTTGAAAGACATAGGCGATCCGGACAGCATCATGGAGACGTGGGCGGCCAAATATTTTGCGTCGATTATCGTAAACAAAGCAGCCAGCGACGCGGTTCAGATCCATGGCGCCCATGGCTGCCACGCCGGCTATCCCGTGGAACGCTATTTCAGGGACGCGAAAATCAATGAAATTATTGAGGGAACAACCCAGATGCATGAAATCCTGATTGCTACTCAGGAATTTGTATCCGCTCGGCGCTCGCTGCGGAGAAAAACGCGGGAAGGCGGGTAAAACGGCAAGGGCCCCTTCAGGTGCGGCCATACCTGAAGATATGGCTTATGGCATTGAGCCCGCAGCATTGGGGTTCCGCAGAGCTTCGGGGCATCCGCCAATAATTGAAGCGCCGGAGTAATTTGAAGAGGGAGAGAAGTAACATGGTGAAAATCGCATGTCTATTCCCGGGCCAAGGATCTCATTATGTCGGAATGTCCAAGGGGTTCTATGATCGCTTCGCGATCGCCAAGCAAACCTTCGAAGAAGCAAACGATGTTCTGGGGTATGATCTCGCCAGCCTGTGCTTCGACGGGCCTTTGAGCGAATTAGGCAAACCGAGGAATGCCCACCCTGCTATTCTGGTTTCCAGCGTTGTATGCTTTAGAGCATTCATAGAGGAGTTGGGGATTATGCCCCAATTCCTTGCCGGGCATAGCCTGGGCGAATATGCGGCATTTACCTGCGCGGGCGCCATTCGATTCGATGATGCCTTGAAGCTTGTGCATTACAGAGGAATCCTGACAGAAGAGGTTGCCCAATCGGGCTCAGGCAGCATGACGATTATCGACCGCCTCGATCGGACACGGGTCGAAGAAGAATGCGACAAACTGGCGATGGAGGGAAAAGCCGTTACCGTGTCCTGTTATAATACGCCATTTCAAACGGCAGTATCAGGTGAAGCCCGGGCTGTATGGGAATTGGAGGACCGGGTGACGGAGTTGGGAGGGCAAGCTACGCCATTGTTGGGAAGCGCTCCCTTCCATTCGGCGCTCATGCAGCAAGCGGCAGATAAGTTGGCAGCGAAGCTGGCTGATGTTCCGTTTGGTTATTTTACATATCCGGTAATCACCAATGTGAACGCCCAACCGATGGCGCATTCCGAACATCTGACGAATCATTTGCTTCTTCATCTTACCCAGCCGGTGCAATGGGAACGCACAATCCATGCGCTAAAGCGCCGGGGAGTAAACCTGGCGGTGGAGATGGGGGCTAAAAACGTAGTAACCAATATAGTCCTTGCCAATGCATCCGGGATGGAAGCGCTCTGTTATGGAGCATGGGAGGATCGTCAGAAGCTTGAACAGATTGTGTCTGCCTCTACAGGTATAAAAAAGCAAGCTCCAACAGTCATTGCCAAATGTCTGGCGGTTGCCGCAGCGACGCCAAATCAAAATGAGGATGACAAAGAGTACCTGACGAAGGCAGTGAAGTCATACAGAAAAATCCAGGAGATTCAGACAATCCTGGAGGAAACGGGAGAAAATCCAACCCTATTGCAAATGAATGAAGCGCTTGAATTATTGAAAGTAATACTGAATGCAAAAAAGATTTCCGAAGAAGAGCAAACGCGTTGGCTGCGCCAAATCATCGATGAAACCCGGATGTATTACGAATGGAGAGAGGATGTGGCAATGGCTTCACCTGCACAAGTTCACCTGCACTGATATTCTTATTCGCCGGCAAGCGTACAGAACAGTGTCAGAATCTTATCCCTGTTCTGTACGCCGCTCGGGTGTTAGAGGCCAACGAGAATTTCCTTAATGATCGGAGGTTCTCTTCCGTGCTGAACTGGCTTGAAGCGTATCCGCATCGGGCAGCGCCCTCCATATGAACAGGGCGGCGAGGCACCAGATCAGCAGCGTGACGGCGCCGGATTCTCCGGCAATATAGGTCCAGCCGCTCTGCTTGTGATAGAACAGAACCTCGAGCCAGTAGCGGCTGTGGTTGATGACGGTATGAATCAGGACGGCGGGCCATATACTGCCGCTTGCGCAGCGAACCCATCCCATGACGATCGACAGCGGAAAAATCATGGCCGTGAACAGCGCGATCGTGATGAGCGGCATGCCGTCGTCGTTATACCCGTTCAAGTAGAACGGATAATGGAATACGGCCCAGACGGCGGCCGTGATCAGAACCGCTTTTCTCACGCCCAGCGCTTCGCTCAGCTTCGGCTGCAAATAGCCGCGCCAGCCGATCTCCTCGCCGAAGGCGAACAGCAGCGTCATCACAATAAACAGGTTCGGCTTGAACAGGTTCAGGGTCACGAGTTGAATATAGGCCGCTACCGTCATTCCGCCCCCCAGCTCCTGCGCTGACGGCAAATCAACATAGCCGAGCGCCCAGGCGGCGGCGAAGCCCGCGGCCACAGGCAGTCCGGTCAGCAGGGCGACGATGTGCCAGCGCGGCTTCCCGAGTCGCGTTATGCCTGTTCCCCGCAGCGTGTCCTTCCGCCCGGGCCGGAGCAGAAGCAGGATCAGCACGGCAATCAGCGGCGTCGCTTGACTGATGCCGATCAGCTCCATTCTGCCGCTCAGATTGGCGGCGAGTGTCAAGCCGAGCACGAGAGCGATGTATAGTCCGGCTTCTTTTTTCCATGGCGAACGATCCGTTGCTGTTGAACTTGCGATCAAAATCATCCTTCCCTTCCTCGCTAGTCGCGCTCAGTGTACACCGCAATTCTCAAGAATGTATAAAGAAGCGCAAATTTGCCCGGTGGAAGAAGATTGGATTACACTGAATAGCGGAGATCATGGGGCGGAGGAGATGGAAGGATGTCGATGTCGAGTGCGACCATATTGCTCGTCGATGACGAAGAGGAGATGACCGTGTTCGTGCAGGATGCGCTGGAGGATGCGGGCTATACGGTGATGACGGCTTACAGCGCAGAGCAGGCGGAGCGGATAATCCGCAGGCAGACGCCGGACTTGATTGTGCTGGACGTGATGATGCCGGGGACGGACGGGTTTCAATTTTGCAAGCAGGTGAGGGATGCGGTACCGTGTCCGATCGTCTTCGTCAGCGCCAGAGTGAGCGAAGCGGATCGGATCTACGGCTTGGCGGCAGGAGGCGATGATTATCTCGTGAAGCCGTTCAGCTTGCGGGAGCTGATGGCGCGCATTGAAGCGCATCTTCGCCGGGAACGCCGCAGTTCGCAGCGCAAGGACCACGGCTTGCTGAGGTACGGCCCTTTTACCGTCAGTATCGGGGGGCATGAGTTGAGTTGTCATGGGAAGGCGCTGGCGCTCACGAGCCGAGAGTTCGCTATCGTGGAGCTGCTTGCGATGCATCCGGGCCAAGTCTTCGCGCGCGAGCATATTTATGAGCAGGTATGGGGACTGGACGCGGTCGGCGATGATGCGACGGTGACCGAGCATGTGAAAAATATCCGCGCCAAAATGGCAACGGCCGCACCCGGCTCCCGCTGGATCGAAACGGTATGGGGCATCGGGTACAAGTGGAAGGATAGCCAATGAAGATCTATCCGTTCAAGCGCCAGTTTATCGTTTATTTTTGTTGCGTTATCGGGTTCAGCCTGCTTTTGTCGGCAATGGTATGGGGCGGGTTCCTGTGGATGCTGAACCAGGGGAAGCTGGACTGGCTTCGGCCCGCCAATCATTATGAGAAAAAAGTCCCGTCGATTCAGAGGATGGTGGAGGAGGAAGGGGAGCGTCTGCTGCAAAAGCAGGGCGCCCAGGCCATGGAACGGCTTATCGATGAGAACGGCATGTCCTATGCCGTCGTGGATCGCCATGGCCGTTACCTCTATGGCACGCTGACCGATCCGCAGATTGACGGGCGCCGGGAGTTGATTCGGCTGCTTAACTCCACCGGCACGCAGAAGCTCGGGCAGATGCACACGGTCATGCCGATTATCGACAAGGCAGGGGGAGTCGAGGGCGCCGTTATTGTCGCGTATATCTTGAAGGCGGGCGTCTCGCCGCATGCGAAAAATTCATTCGCGGCCGTTATCATCCTTATGGTGCTGGTCATGCCCTTCCTTATCGTGATTCTGTTCACCTGGCTGTTCGGGAGTAGGTTCGGGCGGAAGCTGAACCAGCCGATTCAAGCGCTGATTGAGGGAACGAGGAGGGTGCAGAGGCGCGATCTGGATTTCAGCTTCTCGTATGAAGGCACCTCCGAGATCGCGCAGCTGATGAAGGCCTTCGACGAGATGCGGCGGGAGCTCTCCTTGTCCCTGCAGCGCGAATGGAAGCTCGAGCAGGAGCGGCGGGACATGGTGGCGGCGCTGGCGCATGATCTGCGCACGCCGCTCGCGATCGTGCAGGGGCATGTCGAAGGATTGCTGGAAGGCGGGATGAAGAACCCGGATCGGTTGGAGCGCTACTTGCGGACCATTGAAAAAAATACGAAGCGAGCGGCTCGTCTCGTGCAAGACATGAACAGGGTAGCGGAGATGGAAGTGCCTCAATTCCGGCTGAATTTCCAAGAGGTGAATGTGAGAGTTTTCGTAGAAGAGAAGGCTTCCGAGATTGAGCGATTATGCGGGGAGCGGAACATTGAATTTCGCTGCAGCCTGGCCGGGAAAGCAGAGCATCAGCGCGCAATGCTGGATGCGGATAAATTATCAGAGCTGCTGGACAATGTCGTGTCCAACAGCTTGCGCTATACGCCGCCGGGCGGGGCGATCGTCTGGACGACGGAATGCGCGCAAGACGATGTCACCCTGACGGTAACGGACACCGGCCCCGGATTCCCGCCTGATATGATGAAGGCGGTGTTCGACAAGTTCGTGCAGGGGGATCCGTCGCGCTCGGGCAATAAGGGCCATGCAGGACTCGGCCTGTACATGGCGAAGTTGATTGTGGAGAAGCATGGGGGCCATATCGATGCCTCCAACCGGCCGGAAGGAGGCGCATGCGTGACGGTAACGCTGCCTCGGTCGGGATAGGAGGAGCATGTACTTTGCCTCGCGAACAGGCGATACGGCATTTTTTTCGGAAAGGATGAAGGGATATGACGATGTGCGGTACCGCAGTTCGATTGGTGGAACTGCATCAGGAGGATATTCCCGGCCTGATCGCTCTATCCGATTCCGTCGGATGGGACTATGACGAGCCCGAGCTCGTGACGATCCTGTCGGCAGGGCAGGTGTTCGGCCACAAGACGGAGCAGGGAAGCCTCGTATCCAGCTCGGCTGTGCTGTCTTATGGGGACGAGCTGGCTTCCATTGGCATGGTCATCGTTCATCCGGCGTATCGGGGGCGAGGTCTGGGCAAAGCAGCGGTACAGGCTTGTACAGGGGCGGTTGGCGATCAAGCCGCCGTCATGCTGATTGCAACGAAGGAAGGCGAGCCGCTCTATGCGAAGCTAGGGTTCGGTGCCGTGACATGCGTGCATAAGATGGTGGCCGATCGTTATTCAGCGGAGCTCCCTGTCCATGAAGCGGAACACTATGAGATCGAGCCATTCGATGGGGTGTGCCTGGACCAAGTTCATAGGCTTGATCGAATGGCGGTAGGCGCGGAGCGGCAGACTTTTCTCCATTCGCGGATCCGGCAAGCGAGGCAACGCGTGGTGCTGCGGGATAAAGCGAAGCAGATTGCAGGATATGGCCTAGCCGTGGCCGGACCGGTCCACTTGGTTCTCGGTCCCATTATTGCGCCGAATCCCGAAGCTGCGGCCTGTCTCATCCATCATCTGGCGGCCGGGCATGACGGCAGGCTTCGCATCGATGTGCCGGACGAGCAGCGCGCTCTTCTTCCTTACTTGCGGCAATGCGGCTTCGAACGGGCCACCCGGCCTCCTGTCATGTTCCTCCGTGGGCGGAATATGCCAGAGCGGAACGGCACCTTGTATGGCATCGCTGCCCAAATTTTCGGGTGAACCGGAATGGATGAGTTATGACGCTTCGCCGCCTTTTCCGCAAAATAAGGACACGTCACCCGCTGCATCGCGGGGCGTGTTCTTTTTTCTAGTCAGGGGGTTGACGATCTGCTGAAAAAGGGGTACGATGCTAATATAGTTTCCTAGGAAACGATAATGTGATCACTTTTTATCTGATTAAGTCTTTTATTTTGGCAATATTGTTTCATATGAAACAAAATAATGGGTGGTGCTTGTAACATGGATAATACCGATATTGTAAAAATGCAACTTCACGAGCTCTACATGAAATTCCTGCATCAGCAGGAGCTGCAAGAACAGTTGGAAAGCGAGGCGCTTCTGGCCGAAATCCAGCATTCGTTGTCCGGAGGCGCTTCGCTCAATCTCACGGAGATCCATGTCATCTCCTGTATCGGGCAGCATGAGCCGATCAATGTGACGGCCATCGCGGAGAAAATGTCTATCAGCAAAGGGAATATTTCGAAAATTTGCAGCAAATTGCTGAAGGAAGACTGGATTCGCAAGACGCAGCTCAGCGACAACAAGAAAGAAATTTATTTTCGCCTGACGGCGGCGGGGAAGAAGGCTTTTATGCTGCATGAGAAGCTGCACGGGAGAGCGCGGGAATTGTTCGTTCGTTTTCTCGATCGGTATGACGGGGAGCAATTGAGCTTCTTGAAGCGCGTGCTGATGGACGGGATCGCGTCCTTGGAAGCGGGAGAGCTTCGCATTCGCTCCTCTCAAGCGATGGGGGAGAGGGAATCATGAGGGGAGGCAAGGAGGTTCGCTCCGCGTTTTTGCTCTATCTGGTCTGTATCAGCACCTTCTTTGCCTCGCTGATGCAAAATATATATTCGCCCATCCTTCCCCTGCTGCGGGATTCCTTCGGCGTTTCTCTTTCCATGGTCAATCTGTCCGTGTCCTTATTTATCTTTATCGTGGCGGCAATGCAGATCGTGATCGGCTCTGTCATTGACATGAAGGGAGCGCGGATGGTGTTGATTCCCGGCCTCGTGCTCACGATAGGGGCCAGTATCGGCTGCGCGGTTACGGACGATTTTGCCGTATTCCTCGTATGCAGGGCGCTGCAAGCCTTCGGAACGGCAGCGATCCCGCTTCTCGCGGCCACGACCATCGGCCGCTTGTTCCAGGGCAGTCAGCGCGGCAGCGCAATGGGGACGTATCAGATGCTGCTGTCGGTCGCTCCTGCGGCCGCTCCGGTGCTGGGCGGATGGATCGGGGAGCGGTACAGCTACCCGGGTATTTTCTGGTTCCTCGCAGGCGTGTCTATCCTCCTGCTGGCCGCGAACGGAGTGTATTTTCCGCGGGACAAGAGGGCAGACGAGAAGACGGTTCGCCTTCGCGAACGAATAGCTCAATATGCCGGGATTATGAAAAATAAATTATCGAAGGCGATTTTCGCGCTCGCTTTTCTCTATTTCTTCATTTACTTTGAAATTCTTGTCTACCTGCCTGCGCTGCTGACCGATCACTATCAGGTCAGCTTGCAAATCGTCGGTCTGCTTTATTTGCCGATGGCGCTGAGCAATATTGCGGGGACGATGATATTTAAAGCGATCCAGGCGAAGCTGCCGCACCGCGCGCTGGCGGCCGGAGGCAGTATCCTGGCTGCCGCCAGCATGCTGCTGTTCGCGGCGACCGAGTCCGTCTCCTTGATCGGCTTGTCTGCGGCTTTGGTCCTGTACGGGATATCCGGCGGCGTGCTGACGCCCTTGTTCGCCACGATGATCAGCAATGAGTTCGAATCGCAGCGGGGGAGTGCGCTGGGGCTGTTCAACTTCATTCGCTATGTCGGCATGGCGGCAGGCCCGATCGCAGGCGGATGGCTGCTCGCTTGGCTCAGCGGTACCGCCGTCTTCGCCCTGTTCGGCATCTTGGTCGCAGCGGTTGCCTGGTTGGCGCTGGGGCGGCTGCGCACGGCCGATTCACTGCGGGTTGAAAAGTAGACGGAAAAAAGCCGACCTTCACGGTCGGCTGCTTCCTGTTATTGCTTCAACGGCACGATGCTCTTCTCTACCTGCGCTATCGCGTCTTCCCCGATGAGCCCCAGTCTCCAGATGGCGGTGCCTTTCAGATTGTGCCGCTTGGCAAGCCCGATTACCGAAGAGACGGACTTGCTGTTCTCGCTGCCCATCGACAAGCCGAGGATCAGCTTATCCCGCGGCACTTCCTTCAGCGCGAGCTGAATCGCCTCGTCCACTTTATGCAGCGGTTCCGGGGCTTTTTCATCCTCGTACGCATACGCCATAATAATGAGATCGTCCGCTTCGGAGGCGAGCGCCTTATAATCGTATCCTTGATAAGCGCCGTTCAGCGGATGGAGCACGAGCGTCAGCTTCAGATCGGCGGCTTCGGCTTGCTTGGCAAGCTGCGCAACGAAGCGGTTGTAGTCCTGCTTCGCCTTGGCGATGTCGCCGGACAGTCCCAATCCTTCGAAATCAAGCGCTATGCCGGAGAAGCCCTTGTCCTGGGCCAACTCGATAATATCTTCCCTTGCCTTGGCTGCGAGCGCTTCATCCTCCAGCATATTGGTAAGCTCGTTCTTGCGATCCGAGGCGAAGACCATCAGGTAAGGGCTCGTCCCGTCCTGCTTCGCTCCGTTCACGATCGATTCCGGCGTAATCTCTCCCGCCGGCTCCGGCCAGTAGAAGTCCTTGCCGCTGGTCGTGATCGTGCTATCCTCCTGCAGCCGCGCCCAGCCGAATGCCGCCGCGTCGAACTTCGTCAGGAGATGGCGCTCCTTGAAGGAAGCGATGGCATAGTAGGTCATACTGTATATCTTCTTCGGCGGCGATTGAATGGAGACCGTCTTCGCTGCGGCATTCCAGGATACCTTCGCTCCGAACTGCTTGCCGAAGAAGCTGAGCGGAATATACGTCGTCCCCGCTCGGGCCAACGGCGCCATGGACAGCGCGACAGCTTGCCCGTCCACCTTCGCTGTCTTCTGGTTCAACTTCAGCAGCACGGACTTCTCCCCATCCGCCGTCGCCTGCTTCGCGGCCACGGTCTTGGTCTTCGGATTCCATGTCACCTCGATTCCCAGCGCTTCCGCAATGCCGCGGAACGGAACCATGGTCGTTCCTTGTATAATCATCGGGTTCGCCGAGAATTCGAGCGGATAACCGTCCAGCACAATCTTCGTTCCTTCGGCCTGCTTCGGCTCTCCGGCGGCCTGTGCGGCTTGCTGCGGGAACAGCATCGCTGCTATACATAGCACCGCCAACATAGAATAGATATAACGACTCTTTTTCATCGAACTACCCTCTTTCTGTCGCGCATCGATGCAAACGCGAATCTGCAACTCTATTTTTTTCGGTTTCTATTTTACGCAAAAACAGGGAGAGTTGCCATAGAAATGATAGACAAGAGGGAAGGAGCGCACCAAATGTTTTCGTAGAATGGGCGTGGGTTGCATTCATGGCTCGTGAGCCGGACTATTTTGGCAAAAACGAGAATGGAAGGGGAAACCTTCACACTATCAACGCAAAAGTGGTATCATATAGAAATTATGGCTACGCTGCGAGGTTGAAATTAGATGAAGAAATGGATTTATTTGTTATTCTTTGGGCTGGCCGTTGTCGTTGTGGCTGCGACTGCGGGTTGTTCACTTGACGGCCAAAGCCACTATTCACTCACCGGGAAGAAGGTCAGCGAGGAATACAAGGTGGTGATTAATGGGAAGCCGATGGAAGGAGCCCTGATTGAGGGAAATCTCTATGTTCCGTTGCGCCCAATGTTGAAAGAACTGGACGTTGGTTTTACCGTTGATAGTCCAAACAAAGTCATTACGGTGGGAGAGGAAAGTCCGGCTCCGCCGAACAAATTTATGGAGAAGAATGCATCGGAATTGAGAGCATTGCAACGAACTCTGGAAAACGAAACGCTGCCTAGTCTGAAAAAGAGAAGAAAACAGATTAGTGCCAAGATGACAGAACGATTCCAGGCAGGCGACAAAGAGGGGTACGAAGCGGAAACAAGACGGCTGGTGGAATGTAAAGCCGAGATGGCCCGTCGCACCGAAGAACTTCGTCTGGTTAAAGAAGCGTTGATCGCGAAGAGCCGCAAATAGCTTGGAGACGGGCCCAGGCCGGGAAACTCTCGCTGGGCTCGTTGTTTTGTATATGCATTCCCCCGCTGGTGAGGACTTTTTAGAGGAGGGGGACCGTGAGGAAAATTATTGTGGTTGTCGCCGTTGCTCTTTTGCTTGCGGGATGTCGTTCCCTGGCAGGCTCATCACGCCCTGATCCATGTATCTTTCGCGTACATGACGGAGGAGTCATTTGTTATGGGATGGAGGCGGCTGAAGTCGAGTGGGTAGCGGGAAAAGGGGAATTAGCATCAAATGGAGAGTTCTTGATCTACGATCATGGTCTGGCGGTATATTATCGTAACAATGCTGCTTCGCTTATTTACATTGCCGAAGGAGATTATTATGCGCATCCCTCCGGAGCAAAAATCGGCGATCTCCCGGATAAATTAAGGAAAAAATACGGAACGGCAACGATAGACGATAAAGAAATAATAGGCGGGAGTCTTGTATATGTTTACGATTCGATCCATAATAAGCCGCTTGAATTAGATGATCATAAAAGCCTGCCTATAGAGGAACCCCCCGCCATCTTTCCCGCTGTGGGCGCCTACCTTGACGATAACGGATACATAGACATTCTGGCCGTTGGAGATTTGAGAGCCTATCTAACGGGGAAATGAGTGATATTGTAGACCCCAAATCTCTTTTCATTTTTGCATTGAAAGACCTAACCAGTCTCAAAAGCACATGCTCTTACCTTCAGCGTCTCCCACCAGGAGGCGCTTTTCTCTATTTCCCCTCCCATCCCCATCACCTCTCCATAAGCATCTTTTCCCGGTTCGCCGCCACATCCCCCACAAATAAGTCCACCACTCCACCTAGCAACGCACGTCACCGAAAAACAAAAATATTGAATATTTTGAGGTTTGTTTATGTAAGTATGTACCATGTCAGCATACTATCCGGTCAGTATGTTTCGGGTGAAGGGGGATGGGCTAGTGAATTTTGATTATTCCGAGAAGGTGAAGTCGCTGCAGCGTACGCTGCTGGAGTTCATGGATGAAGTGGTGTATCCGAACGAGAAGACGTATGAGAAGCAGCTTCAGCAGGCCGGCAGCAGGTGGACGGTGCCGCTGGTGATGGAGGAGATGAAGGAGGAGGCCAGGCGGGCCGGGCTCTGGAATCTGTTTTTGCCGGACGAAGAGTATGGAGCGGGCCTGACGAATCTCGAGTATGCGCCGCTGTGCGAGATCATGGGCCGCTCGCTTATCGCGCCGGAGGTGTTCAATTGCTCGGCGCCGGATACGGGCAATATGGAGGTGCTTGTCCGGTACGGCACGCGGGAGCAGAAGGACAAGTGGCTCCTGCCCCTGCTCGACGGGAAAATCCGCTCGTGCTTCTCGATGACGGAGCCGGATGTGGCGTCCTCGGATGCGACCAATATCGAGGCGACGATCGAGCGCGAGGGGGAGGAGTACGTCGTGACCGGGCGTAAATGGTGGTCTTCCGGGGCAGGCGATCCGCGCTGCAAGGTGGCGATTGTAATGGGGAAGACCGATCCGGGGGCGCCGCGCCATGAGCAGCAGTCGATGATTCTGGTGCCGATGGATACGCCCGGCGTTCGGGTCCGCCGCATGCTTCCCGTGTTCGGCTATGATCACGCGCCGCATGGGCATGCCGAGATCGAGTATGACCGCGTTCGCGTGCCGGCGGACTCGATATTGTGGGAAGCGGGCAAAGGATTCGCGATCGCGCAGGGGCGGCTCGGCCCCGGACGCATCCATCATTGCATGCGGCTGATCGGGGCGGCGGAACGGGCGCTCGAGCAGCTGTGCCAGCGCGTGCGGCGGCGCACGGCGTTCGGCAAGACGCTTGCCGACCAGGGCGTCGTTCAGAAGTGGATCGCCGCGTCGCGAATCGAGATTGAGCAGGCGCGCCTGCTGACGCTGAAGGCGGCCTATATGATGGACACGGTCGGCAACAAGGCCGCCAAGGCGGAGATTGCGATGATCAAGGCCGTCGCGCCGAATATGGCGCTGCGGGTGCTCGATCGGGCCATTCAGGCGCTCGGCGCCGCGGGGGTCAGCGAGGACTTCCCGCTCGCCTCGCATTGGGCCAATGCGAGAACGCTGCGCCTGGCGGACGGCCCGGACGAAGTGCATCAAGCCGCCATAGCCAAGCTGGAGCTTCGCAAATACGACGATAAATGAAACCGGTTGCGATGTAAGTGCCACTTAAATTTCTGCTATCCAGAAGGGGGAGACCGAAGTGAATGTCAGGCAATTATTCGACTTGACGGGCAAGATGGCGATCGTCACCGGCGGCGGACGCGGGCTTGGGGCGCAGATTGCGCAAGGGCTGGCGGAGGCCGGGGCCAATCTGGTCCTGTGCTCCCGGAAGGAAGAAGCATGCCGGGAGACGGCCGCTCGCATCGAGCGGGATACGGGCGTGAGATGCCATGCGATGGCTTGCGACGTCAGACGCCCGGACGAGGTGCGGCGGGTGGCGGAGCGGACGGCGGAGATCTATGGCCGCATCGATATTTTGGTCAACAACAGCGGGGCCTCCTGGGGCGCGCCCGCTGTCGAGATGCCGCTCGAAGCGTGGAACAAGGTGATGGACATTAACGTGACGGGGACATTCCTCATGTCGCAGGCGGTCGGCCGGATGATGATCGGGCAGGGCGGAGGCACGATCATCAACATCGCTTCCGTCGCGGGCCTGAGCGGAACCGATCCGCAGTGGCTGGATGCCGTCGGCTACAGCGCGAGCAAGGGAGCGGTCATCGCGTTGACGAGAGATCTGGCGGCCAAATGGGGCAGGCATCAGATTCGCGTCAATGCGATTGCGCCCGGATTTTTCCCGACGAAGATGACACGGGAGGTCCTTCATCATGGAGGCGAGCAGATCCTCCGCCTTACTCCGCTCGGGCGGCTCGGCTCGGACAGCGATCTCAAGGGGAGCGCCGTATTTCTGGCGTCTGACGCTTCGAATTATATGACCGGAGCGGTGCTGGCCGTGGACGGCGGCATGTCGGCCATGTAGCGCCGAGGTCGTGCTGATTGCCAGCATGGCCGTTTTTGGGGCATGGCAGCCTTGCAGCGCCGCGGCAGTGCTGGCGAAGGAAGCAGTCATGCCCGGGAGCAGGATTGAATAGGAATGGTACGGAAAAGGGGGCTTATCAAAACGATGTCCAAGCAAAAGGCAGTGCCGAAGGACACGATTCCCGTGCGCCGGGGCGAAGAGCTGAATGTGGCCGCGCTTGACGCGTATTTACGGGAGCATCTCGACATTCCGGACGGCGCTTCGATCGAGATCGAGCAGTTCGGGGCGGGACATTCGAACTTGACCTATCTGATTCGCGCCGGAGACTGGGAAGCGGTCGTGCGCCGGCCTCCGCTCGGCCCGGTGGCGCCGAAGGCGCATAACATGGAGCGCGAGTTCACGCTGCTGAAGCGGCTCCATCCTTTATTCCCGCTTGCGCCTCGTCCGTATCTGTACTGCGGGAATTCTTCGGTGATCGGCAGCCCGTTTTTTGTGATGGAGCGGCGGCATGGAATCATTCTGGATCGGGACTTTCCCCCGCATGTGGAATATACGCCCGCGCTGGGCAGGGAGATCTCCGCAACGATGGTGTCGACACTCGCGCAGCTCCATGAAGCGCCTTATGAAGAGGCGAATCTGCGGGCGATCAGCCAACCGGAAGGCTTCATGCGCCGTCAGGTTCAGGGCTGGGTGGAACGCTATGAACGGGCCAAGACGGAGGAGATTCGGGAGGCGGATAAGCTCCAGAAGTGGTTGATCGATACGCTGCCCGCTTCGCAGACTCCGGCCGTCATCCATTATGATTACAAGCTGAACAATGTGATGTTCTCCCGCAGCCGCCTGAGCGAGATGACCGGCGTATTCGACTGGGAGATGGCGACGGTCGGCGATCCGATGGCCGATGTCGGCGCGGCGCTCAGCTATTGGTTCGAGCAGGACGATCCGCCGGAGCTGCTGCGCGGGCTGGGGCATCCGCCGTTGACGGTGCGCCCGGGCTTCATGACGAGGGATGAATTCCTCGAAGCCTATGCGGCCAGGAGCGGACGCGATGTGTCCGGGATGTCGTATTATTTGACGTTTGCTTACTTCAAGCTGGCCGTCATCTGTCAGCAGATCTTTTACCGCTGGAAAAAAGGACAGACGAACGATGAGCGGTTTGCCCGCTTCGATGAGACCGTCCGGGCGCTGATAGCGCATGCTTGGCGGCAGACGGAACGGAGGCAGATCTAAGCGCTGACTATATATCCGTTCCGAGCATTTGACCATTCGTATGCCTGAGGAGGAGATTGGGGTGACACGTGCCCATTTTGCGTATTGGCCTGCACGCATGCCGGTTACGCTCGCGGTGCCGGACACGACGCTGAGCGACAATCTGGAAGTGACCGCCCGCCGCTATCCAGAGCGGACGGCGATTATCTATTATGATCAGGTTATCACCTACCGAACATTGAGAGACGAGGTCAACCGCATGGCCGCTTACTTACTGCATCTGGGCGTCGGCAAAGGCGACCGCGTGCTGATCTACATGCAGAACAGTCCCCAGTTCATCATTTCCTACTATGCGATATTGCGGTGCGGCGGCATCGTCGTGCCGATCAATCCGATGAATCTGACGGAGGAGCTCTCTTTCTACATTAAAGACGGCAGCGTCAAGATCGGCCTGGTCAGCCAGGAGCTGTATCCGCGCATCGAGCCGCTGCTGGGAACGAGCTGTCTGGAACGCATTATTCTCGCTGCATACTCCGACTACTGCCCGAATCCAGGCGCGGATGCCCCGGACTTCGTCAAGGCTCCCCGGCTGGAACCGGCCTCCCCTCAAGTCATCCCGTGGGCGGAAGCGATGGGGGCCGCCATCGGAGCGCGGCCTGTCCCGGAGACGGCCGGAAGCGATCTGGCGGTCTTGCCCTACACGTCCGGGACGACCGGCCAACCGAAAGGCTGCATGCATACCCATAAGTCGGTGCAGGCGAACGTGATTGCGACGGCCTTCTGGGGAGCGCTGACGCCGGAATCGATCGTGCTGTCCACGCTTCCTTTATTTCATGTGACCGGTATGGTTCACGGCATGCACACGCCTATCTATATGGGGGCCGCCATCGTCATGATGACGCGGTGGGATCGCAATACGGCCGCGCGGCTCATTGAAGACCGCAAGTGCACGCATTGGACGGGAATCAGCACGATGATTATTGATTTTCTGGCCAATCCTCAGCTTCCGCGATACGATCTGAGTTCGCTGATCGCCATTACCGGAGGCGGGGCGGGGCTGCCGGAGGCGGTCGGCGAGAAGCTGCATCAGGCCACGGGCATCCGGTTCGTGGAAGGCTACGGCCTGTCGGAGACGATGGCGCAGACGCATTTCAATCCGCTCGATCGCCCGAAGCTGCAATGTCTCGGCATTCCGTCCTTTGACGTGGACGCGCGCATCATTGACCCGGTCACGCTGGAAGAGAAGGGCCCGCGCGAAGAAGGGGAGATCATCCTGAGCGGCCCGCAATTATTTCATGGCTACTGGAACAACCCGTCGGAAACGAAAAACGCTTTCGTCGAGATAGACGGCAAACCGTTTCTCCGCTCCGGCGATATCGGCTACTGCGACGAGGAAGGCTACTTCTTCATCGTCGACCGGGTGAAGCGCATGATTAACGCTTCCGGCTTCAAGGTGTGGCCGACCGAAGTGGAGTCGATTCTGTATAAGCATCCGGCGATAAAGGAAGCCTGCGTCATCGGGGTGCCGGACAAGAGAAAGGGCGAGGAGATCAAGGCTTACGTCGTCCTGCAGGAAGACAAGCGCGGCACGGTAACAGAGGACGATATCATTAGCTGGGCGCAGCGGCATATGGCCGCCTATAAATATCCGCGGCTGGTCGAATTCGTCGCATCGCTTCCGGTGACCGGCAGCGGCAAAATATTGTGGCGCAAGCTGCAGGAGGAGGCTTGGGACCAAGCGAAGCGGAAAGACTCCGGCCCTGGCCTCCAATAGAGCCGGCGCCGCCAAACTCGCTATGAGGGGAGATCAGGCTTGGAGCCGTCCATGAAAGAGAAGATTATAAAGCATAGCATAGCGCTTTTTGAAGCGAAAGGGTTCAGCGAAGCCTCGATCCAGGATATTGTCGACACGCTGGGCGTGACCAAGGGGACCTTCTATTACTACTTCGCGAGCAAGGATCAACTGCTGACGCAGATTCATCTGCAGTATATAGATTACATGCTGGAGGAGCAGCGGCGCATCATCGAGCAGCCGGATCGAACCTGGCGGGAGAAGCTGTCCGGGATCATCCTCATGATGATTCGGGCGATCGAAGGCCAGGGCGGCAGCGCGCGCATTTTTTTCCGTGAACTCCTTCATATTACGGGCGACAATCTCGCCGCCATCAAACAGAAGCGGGATCGGTTCCGGTTAAATGTGCAGTCCGTCCTCGAGCGGGGAATGGAGAGCGGCGAGTTCCGCAATGATCTGCCGGCGGACATGATGGCGTTCAGCATCCTCGGCGCCTGCAACTGGTGCTATACCTGGTTCAAGCCCGACGGTCCGTTGTCCGATGCCGAGGTAGCGGCCGTCTATGCCGAGATGTTCCTCAACGGGATGAGCAAATAAGAGAACAAGCAAGCCGGCAGAAGAACAGAGCCGCAAAGAGGAACAGGCTCCTTGCGGTTCTGTTTTGCGTTTCATCGCGTCCCATCGATCTCTAATCTAGTCTATCTGTCCTCCATAAGATGCAGATTGGCGCTCCCCGCTTGCTCTTCCTTCGGCCTCCCGGATGGGTAGGCATAATGGTAGATCGCTTCCAATTGCTTCGCCATGTATTCGGGGGAATGAGGCGTGTCTTGCCCCAGCCAGTTCACCAAGACTCCCAGATGAGCGAACAGAACGTAGTGGCTCACAATCTCCTTGTTCAAGCCGTTCACGGCGCGCGGCGTCAGCTTCAACGCTTCAAAGGCCTGGCTGAATTGCCGGTATAGCATATCCGTGAAGCGGTTGTTAAAATAGGTTCTCGCATTGTCTCCGAACATGGTCTTGTAAAAATCGCGATGGAGACGAAAATGGGAGAACAAGCGGATGACTTGCTTTTCCGGGTACTTCTGAGAGGCGCTCCGCTCTTCGTCTTCGGTCGGCCCGACCGCTTTGGCGAGCTCATCCAGCATGTCGTCCACGCTTCGTTCGAAGAGATCGTATTTGTCTTGATAATGCAAATAGAATGTCCCTCGATTAATGTCCGCCCGTTCGGCAATATCCTGCACCGTGATCGCCCCGAATTCCTTTTCGTTCATCAACTCGATTAATGCGCGTCTGATTTTTCTTTTCGTTCTTTTGACTCGCCGATCCGCCGTGTTGGACATCAAGCTTCACCTTCTTGTTTACAAATTATTTACACAAAAATCAACAATCTGGCTGCATGTGTACGGTAATGAACAGAAGTGAGCGAACTGCGCATTGAACAAATAACAGGCCTTGGTAAAATTATAATCATCCAATTGGATGCTTTTCAATAATACATCTATTTCCTAGTACTAGTGGCTAATTTAACCTTTTTCGAAGGAGTGGAAGCCATTGATGAATTGTCTTAATTTGGACCGCGTGAACCGGACCCATCTGCCGATCGCGGGCGGCAAGGGGGCCAATCTGGGTGAACTGCGGCAAGCCGGCTTTCCCGTCCCTCCGGGATTCTGCATTACGACCTCCGCTTATGATGCGGTCGTGGGGCAATCGGCTCGGATGGAGTCTTTCTACGAAGAGCTCGGCCTCTTGAACGTTCAAGATAACGAAGGGATGCGGCATCTAAGCCAGCGCATGCGGGAGCATATCGGCAGCTTGCCAATCCCGGATGACATAAGCAGAGATATTCTCCAAGCATGGAGAGAGATGGGCGCCAATCCTGCCGCTGCCGTTCGTTCCAGCGCGACGGCGGAGGATCTGCCGACAGCTTCCTTCGCCGGGCAGCAAGACACCCTCTTGAATGTGCGAGGGGAGCGGCAGCTATTCGATGCCATCCGTCAATGCTGGGCCTCTCTCTTCTCGGAACGGGCCATCGCCTACCGGATCAAGAACGGATTCGATCACCGTTCCGTCCGTCTGGCCGTCATCGTCCAGCGCCTCATTGTGCCTGACGTGTCGGGGGTGATGTTCACCGCCGATCCGATAACGGGGAACCGCGGCATCATCTCGATTGACGCCAGCTTCGGGCTGGGGGAAGCGCTCGTATCGGGGCTCGTCAATCCTGATCTGTACCAGGTCAGGCAGGGCGAGATCGTGAAGAAACAGATCTCATGCAAGAAGTCGGTTGTCTGTACGCTTGCCGAGGGAGGCACGGCTGTTGAAGAACTCCCTGAACGGAAGCAGAAGGAGCAGGCGCTGTCCGATGAGGAGATCATGATTTTGGCCCGAATGGGGGAACGGATTCAAGCGCATTACGGGGCTGAGCAGGATATTGAATGGTGCCTGTCCGGCGGACAGTTTTATATTGTTCAGGCCAGACCGATCACTTCCCTATTTCCGATACCGAAGGCGTCAAGCGATGGGCTGCATGTTTATTTCTCGTTCGGCCACATCCAGATGATGACGGATGCGATGTCGCCCGCCGGAATTTCGGTCTGGCAGATGACGAGAGAATTCGCCTCCGCCGGGGAGGAGGGCGCGGCAGCGCTGGTAGAAGCCGGCGGCAGACTGTTCATGGATGCCACGCGTTCGCTGCAGGCCGGCTTGGCCCGGAAGGTGACGCTGCAGATGATGGGCAAGATGGACCCCCTGATAGCCAGCGCGGCCCGACAAATCCTGGACCGTGTTCCGGTCACGGAAGAATCCTCTGCCGGTTGGGAGGGGCTGGAAGAGATGCTCCCCCGGCTTGCGACGCAGGTGCTCAAGGATATGCTGGAGGGAGAGGGCCAAGCGGCCTACACGGAGGTCGAGGACGGAGCGGATCGCCTGGTGGACCTATGCCGGCAGCGGTTGGACGAATGCGGCGGAGCCGATAAAATTACGTATATTCATCAAAACTACGAAGCTTTGGCGCGCAATTTGATGGGCGAGAGCTTTCACTACACGGTCGCAGCCATGGCAGCGAAGGACCTGCTCGAGCTGCTGGCGAAATGGTGGCGCTTCGACGGCAGCGAGCTAATCACCTTGAACAAGTCCCTGCCGTTCAATGTCACGAGCGAGATGGGACTGGAGCTGGGGGATGTGGCGGATATCGCCCGTCCTTACCCGGAGTTGATCGCGTATTTGCGGAACGCGGGCGAGGACGGATTTATGGAGGGGCTGGACGGCATTGCCGGAGGCCCGGAATTCAAGGCGGCCTTCACGCAGTGGCTGGAACGGTACGGCGTTCGCTGTCCGGGCGAGATTGACATCATGAGGAAGCGTTGGTCGGAACGGCCTTATATGCTGATCCCATCGCTTGTGGGTCATCTGGACAGCGTCAAGCACGGAGAACACCGCGAACGCTTCCGCCAAGGAGAGCAGGAAGCCGAGAGGGCCGCCGAACGCATTCTGACCCAAGTCCGCGGCCTGGAAGACGGAGCGTTCAAGGAACGGATCGTCTCCCGGCTGATCACCGTCTACCGCAGCTTTATGGGCTTGCGGGAGCATCACAAATTCGTGCTGGTGCGGCATTTGGCGCTATATCGGAAAGCGGTCCTTGAGCTGGGGGATGATCTCGCGGCCCGGGGCGTCCTGCGCGAACGGAACGATATTTTCTTCCTGCCCTTGCAGGAAATGAAGGAAACGATAACCGGCACCTTCGAAAAAGACGTACCGTCGCTGATCGCGGCCCGCCAGGAGAGCTTCAAGCACTATCAGCGGCTGCAGCCGCCGCGCGTCTTCACGAGCGAAGGGGAGATTATCGAGGCCAGACTGGACGGCGGCGATGCGCCGGAAGGCGCCTTGATTGGACTGCCGGTCTCTCCCGGCATCGTCGAGGGCAGGGCGAGAGTCGTGCTTGATCCGAGCGCGGCTTCGCTGAAGGAAGGCGAGATTCTGGTGGCGCCGTTCACCGATCCGGGATGGACGCCGCTGTTCCAGCAAGCGAAGGGGCTCATCACCGAGATTGGCGGCATGATGACGCACGGCTCGGTCGTCGCCCGCGAGTATGGCATTCCCGCGGTCGTCGGGGTCGAGCGCGCGACGAAGCTGATCCGTGACGGCCAGTTGCTTCGCCTGGACGGCACGACAGGACAGGTGATCGTGCTGGAAGAAGCGCATAGCATGGTGTGACCCTCTTATGAATATAACCAGGTAAGGAACCGCGTTTTGCCGGAAAAAGGCAGAGCGCGGTTCTTTGTTTCTCCACGGAAATATGCCAATATAGTCGTAAGGGGATGAGTGAATGTTCAACGATTTCAAGCTCGTAGATGGACGTCCCGCTTCCGTTCAAGTGAAGGACTATATCAAAGAGTTGATATATAAAGGAATTTTGCGCGCCGATCAGAAGCTCCCTTCGACCCGCGAGTTCGCCTCCTTATGGCAATTGAGCCGCAACACGGTCATGACGGCCTACCGGGAGCTGGAGGACGAAGGACTGATTCATTCCGTGGCGGGCAAAGGCAGCTATGTGGCGCAGGAGGTCGTGCCGGCCGTGGACGGCGCGCGGCTGGAGTGGAGGGATAGGATCGGGGCATGCGCGCGCACGGCCGAGGAGCTCGATCTGATGAAGCATGGCGTTCGCTGGGAGAAGGGGATGATTTCGTTCACAAGCATTGCCCCGGACGAGAAGCTGTTCGATCTGGACAATGTGAAGCGGGCCTTTCTCGATCGGATGTCGCTCGAAGGCGAGATATTGCTGAACTACGGCTATGCGAAAGGCTACAAGCCGTTAATCGACTGCCTGCTCCGGTACATGGAGACGAAGGGCGTGGACTTGTCCGGCAAAGATTTGCTGGTGACGAATGGCTTTACCGAAGGGCTCGATCTAGTCCTCTCGGCCCTGCGCAAGCCGCACGGGCGCGTGCTGTGCGAGAACCCGACCCATCATACGGCGATCAAGCTGTTCAAGATGCACGGCCTGGAGATCACCGGAGTCGCCATGCAGGAGGACGGACTCCAACTTGAGGAGCTGGAGCGGGAATTGGCCCGACAGTCCTTCGACCTGGCTTATCTCATTCCGTCCTATCATAATCCGACCGGGATCGTCATGTCCCCGGAGAAGCGGATGGAGGCCTTGCGCCTGTTCGGCGATTACCATATTCCGGTGATCGAGGACGGCTTCAACGAGGAGCTGCGCTATTCCGGCTCGCACGTCGCCCCGATGATTGCCTGCGGCGGCAGCGGGAACAACGTAGTCTACATCGGCAGCTATTCGAAGGTGCTGTTCCCGGGGATTCGCGTAGGCTGGGTGCTGGCGGATCGGGAGCTCGTCGATTATTTGGAGAGCATGAAGCGGGCGCGGAGCATTCATACGTCTACGTTGGATCAGGCGATTTTATATCAATACTTGCATAACGGAAATTTCGAAAAGTATATCAAGCGGGCCCGAAACGCTTACAAGCGCAAATACGAGCTGGCCGTGCAATGGTGCCGGGAGCATATTCCGTTCGCCAGGCTGAGCGGCGACGGCGGACTGCACTTATTCATCGAACTTCACGAATCATTGGCCGCGCGCGATGTGCTCGGCGCGTGCGTGCGGCAAGGCGTTGTCTTTACGCCGGGCGATATTTTCCATACCGACGGCTCCGGCGCCAATACGTTCCGGCTCGGCTTCTCGCGCGTCTCGGAAGGGGAATTGGAGGCGGGCATCGCGACGATAGGCAGGACGGTCAGGCAGCTCATGGGGGAGGTAACGGGATGAAGGCGATCAAAGTCGGCGTGATTATGGGAGGCGTCTCCTCTGAACGCCAAGTGTCGCTTATGACGGGGAAGGAAATGATGGCGAATCTGGATCATAAATATGAGGCGGTACCCATCGAACTGAATTCCACGGAGGAGCTGATCGACAAGGTCAAAGGGATCGATATCGCCCTGTTGGCGCTGCATGGGAAATACGGCGAGGACGGAACGGTGCAGGGCACGCTGGAGACGCTAGGCATCCCCTATACAGGCTCGGGCGTCTTATCCAGCAGCCTGTGCATGGATAAAGAGCTAACGAAGAAAATCATCCGCTTCGAGGGATTGGCGACCCCGGACTGGATGCTGATTGCTTCGCTCGATGAGCTCGACACGGTAGCGGTCGGCCGGCAGCTCGGCTACCCTGTCGTCGTGAAGCCGAATACGGGCGGCTCCAGCATCGGCGTGCAGATTGCGGATGGCCCGGACCGTCTCCGTCAAGCCGTCGCGGACGCGCTGGCGTGGGACCGGGAGGTGCTGCTGGAGCAATATGTCGCCGGGGACGAGATTACGTGCCCGGTGCTGAATGGAACGCTGCTGCCGACCGTAACGATTAAGGCCAAGGCTCATTTCTTCGACTATTCATCCAAATATTGTGACGGCGGGGCGGAGGAGGAGGCCGTCGAATTGCCGGAGCCTTATGGCACGGCGGTTCGCGAGGCCGCCCTCCGAATCTATAAGGCCATGAAGTGCAGCGTGTATGCCCGCATCGACATGATGCTGGCCGGCGGGACTCCCTATGTATTGGAAGTCAACACGCTTCCGGGACTGACCAAGAACAGCTTGCTCCCGACAAGTGCCAAAGCGGCGGGCCTTTCTTACAGCCGGCTGCTGGATGAAATCATAACGCTATCCTTGCAGGCCAGAACGGCAGAAGAAGCAGGTCTCCCTGGACGATAAACGCCCGGAGATCTGCTTCTTTGTTAACTGAATCTCCCAAAACCCCATGAACTCTCTCGACGGCCCGGGGCTTGAACATGTGGAGGAAATTGCTGCTATTTTACAGGATTTTCGGCTCAATGCGTCCGCATCCCGAGGAATTGCTGCACAGCTGCATTATTTTAGGCCCTTTTGCTCCATGGCGAAGTGAAACGGGTGAAATTGCTGCAGTTTTGCAGGAATCCCTTTCTACTGAAGGCATCCTTATCGAATTGCTGTATTGATGCAGGATTTAGCTTAGCGAATAGACTAATATGAAAAAAATATCAACTTTTGCGGATTTCGCTTATTGGCTCGGCGTGTCTGAAAAGTAGTTTGGCGGATTTCGTCTACCGGATAGACGTTTCCAGGGAAAATGTGCAGTTTTCAGGCACACCGATCAGAGCGGGTTAAATCCATTTTTCTACGGAGAGACGAGACCAAATGGAGCACCTGGAATAACTGTCTCCAACGGCTTGCTTTTCCCCGCAGTCGCGCCCGGACAACCCGGCCTTCACATATGTGCTGCCGTCCGTTCCGTCTATTGCCGACCTCGCTCCGAATTCTCTCCGACCTCGTCCTGAACTCGTTCTGATCTCGTCCCGACCTCGCTCCGAATTCGCGCCGACCTCGCCCCGAACTCGTCTTGAACTCGTTCCTAGCCCGCCCCGAGCTCGCCGTGTAGGGCCTAATCTGGCGCATTGGAGAAGCGGAAAGGACAAAATGTCCCTTACAGGCGGCGGAGGATCTGCATTATATGTAAAAACCGCTAGATGGGACTAAGACGAACGCCCGCAACAGGGCTGGAGGAGAGGTGCGCGATGAAGAAATGCATTGTGTTCGCCAACTGCCATGGCATTCCGATTCGCAAATATTTGGCTTCGTCGGCGACGTTCCGGCAATTGTACGAATTGGTAGAGGTGCCGATGATTCAGGTATGCAATCAAGCCACCGGCATCGGCGATCATCTGCTGAGCCAATGCGATCTGTTCATCTATATGAGAACGGGCCATGCCTTCGGGCCTTATCTGTCCACCGATTATATATTGACCAGACTGCCGGGCCATTGCGTCCGCATCAGCATCGGCAATGCCTATTTCATGTCCTATTATCCTCAATTCATCCCGGACAATAAGGAGCCGCTGTTCGCCTATGCGGATCAGAATGTCATCCGCTTGCTGCAAGCGGGAGCAAGCAAGGAGATGATTATCACCCACTTATCTGACGAAAATCTATACTCCGCTGCGTTCCTGCACCAATATCATCATGATTTCATGCTCAATCTGCGGAGCCGGGAAGCGGGGATCGATATCCCTCTGGCTGATTTCATCGAACAGAACTTCCGGCAGGCTCACTTATTCGCCACGATATGCCATCCACGGTATCAGATTATACAGTACTTGGCGATGAACATATTGGAGAAGCTTGGCATCTCGGGCGAGGAGATTGCGGATGTCGTTCACGACACGGACTTCGTCGATCTGATTCACCCGATATACCCGAGCGTGATCAAGCATCTGGGGCTGAGCTTCGTGCAGCCGGAAGACCGGGTCTACACCTTGGGCAGTGAAATCCTTACCTTCCCGGAATATATCTCGCGGTATGTCGATTATCATGCGCTAGCGATGCGAGGGTTCTAAAAAAAGTTCATAATCATGGGGCGGTCCCAAACGTAGTTTTTCGGTACAGTGAGACCCCTCCTTTTTTCTCAATGGAAATGTGTTTCCTCTGATAAATACAGGCACCGTAGAAACATAGCTTATATTTTCCGTTCTCGCCTCAATAGACAGATCGAGTACCGGCGTAACACTATCGCGATTCGCCCGAAGCGCAACTCAAAAACCATTGCTTTCCGGGTTGGCAACCGTATTTTCCAAATGATTTTTGTAATAATAAGGGCCTGCCTTTTTAAGTACTTCATTCCCATCTGCAATCCCGATGATTTTTTCTTGGCAATCGAGGAGGCTTCGGCATAAGCCTGGAGCGGAACGGAAGCGATCCCGGGATGGCAGAAAGCCCGATTACAAGACGGCATAAGGAGAATTGTTATATTCTGCAGCAATCATGTTACTAGCGGAGGATAATCAAAAACGAGCGCCCCCTGCACAGTTCAGGGGACGCTCGCCGCCGCATTATAGTGACTATCCTCATTAGTCAATCTCTATTAATTTATGATTTGTCCAATCAAGTATATATTTTGTAGTAAAGGTTGAATGGGAGGTGTCTTTTTCATTGTCTCCTACCCAATAACCAAGTCCAAATAGTTCACTATGCCATTGCAGCTTATAGCTATCTTGCGTTCTTCCTAAATGTACGGTTAATGAAGAAGTGGACTCCGTTTTATCGGCAATGACAACGGCGACAACGGCAGGAGAAAAGCTATAGGCCGCTAAAGCAGGCATCTGATCGCTGGAAAGAAAATTATCTTTTGCCCAGACTTGGCCGTTACGAGATTTACTAAAAAGCTCATTGCCATAAGGCGGAGTTTTTGAATCTCTATTATATGGCCCCCATCCTTGGTTCATAGTAGATACAAAAGGTACTGTCCATTCCACTTTTTTATTCGTATCGGTTTTTAAATTCGTTTTGTAGTCTGCTTGTTCATAAGACACGGAGGTTGACCAATTGTTACTGCTGTTCGGGACACTGCCTATTGCACCGCCAATAGTATATCCAATGGTAGAGGATACCGTTTTTTTATCAATGGTATTCGTAGGAGATACTTTGAAAAAATCCCCGCTCCCGTCTAATTCCATGGCAATCCGATAAGAAGATGCCCAATTCATTGTCGCTCGATAATAGCCAGGATACGAATCCTGTTCAGGAAAATAGATTTTTCTGTCTGCGTCAATGTTGCTTCCTTCTGTAGTAATGACTGCAATTTGTTTATTATTATGAGGATCGTCAATAAAGGAAACAGAAAGAGAGGTTTTTATTTTTTCATTGCCAAATCTTGTAGAAAAGTTATTGTATACCTTTGCGCCTTGTCCGATATCGATGGGAGAATTTTTCGCTACTTGCGCAGAGATGGATGCTCCATTTAAGGTTAGAGAACCTAGTAAAATGGCAACTGCGGTAATGCTTTTAAAAAATAGGGGTGACCTTTTTTTCTTTTTTGTCATATGCTTCACTCCATTCTTTTTCTTCGATTAAGATTAATCGTAGCATAGCTGCTGTCACCTCACGGCATAAGGATTGTTATATTTTGTAGCAATCATGTTAAAACAAAAAACGAGCGCCCCCTGGACAGTTCAGGGGCGCTCGCCGTTGTATGATCAACCTAGGGGATTGATTGTGACAATCATCGCGCTTTTCCAAAACATTAAGAAATAGACCGCCCCGGTCAAGGCTCGGTCTAGTTCAACTTCCGATAGCCACCGCCTTTGAAGCGGCTGCCATGCAAGGGAAGCAGCTGCAACTGCTTCCCTTTTTAGTGTATTCCCTTATATCTAATTCCATTCTACTTGAAAAACGTTACGTTTTTCAAGTCTTCATGCCTATGAATCAGAGCTTCATGCGGCGGAACGATTCATGCGCCGCTTCGATCGTGCGATCGATGTCCTCGCCGGTATGGGCCGTCGTCAGGAACCAGGCCTCATACTTCGAAGGCGCGAGGCAGATGCCCTGGTCGAGCATATGGCGGAAGAAGGCGGCGAAGGCTTCGCTGTCCGTATCCTGGGCTTCCTCGTAGTTCGTCACCGGATGATCGCAGAAATGCGTCGAGAACGATCCGCGAATCCGGTTGATCGTGAGCGGAATGCCGTATCGATCGGCCCCTTCCTGAATGCCTTCCGTCAGGCGGACGGTCAGCTCCTCCATGCGTTCATAGACGCCGGGCTCGGAGAGCACCTCCAGGCAGGCGATGCCTGCCGAGATCGAGGCAGGGTTGCCGGCCATCGTACCTGCCTGGTACGCAGGGCCGAGCGGAGCCACCTGCTCCATGACGTGCTTCCGCCCGCCGTAGGCGCCGATCGGCAGTCCGCCGCCGATAATCTTGCCCATCGCGGTCAGATCCGGCTCGATGGCCGCATGATCCGGGAAGGCGCCATACGTCTGCGCCGAGCCGTAATGGAAGCGGAACGCGCTGATGACCTCGTCGTAGATGACGAGGGAGCCGTTCGCGCGCGCGAGCCGGCAGAGCCCTTCCAGGAAGCCGGGCTTCGGCATGACCATGCCGAAGTTGCCCACGATGGGCTCGACCATGACGGCGGCCACATCATCGCCCCAGCGCTCAAGCGCAGCCTGCAGGCTGTCCAGGTCATTGAACGGCACGGTAATGACCTCCTGGGCGATGCTGGCCGGAATGCCGGCGCTGTCCGGCACGCCGAGCGTGGACGGGCCGGAGCCGGCCGCCACGAGCACGAGGTCGGAGTGGCCGTGGTAGCAGCCGGCGAACTTGATGACCTTCTCGCGCTTCGTGTAGGCGCGGGCGACCCGGATCGTCGTCATGACGGCCTCGGTGCCGGAGTTGACGAAGCGGACCTTGTCCATGGAAGGGACCGCTTCCTTCAGCATGCGGGCCAGCTTGATCTCCAGCTCGGTCGGCGTGCCGTAGAGCGTGCCGTTCCGGGCGGCACGCACGATCGCTTCCGTCACGTGAGGGTGGGCATGCCCCGTAATAATCGGGCCGTAAGCGGCCAAATAATCGATGTACCGGTTCCCGTCCACATCCCAGAAATGAGCGCCCTGCGCGCGATCCATGAAGACGGGAGCGCCGCCGCCTACTGCCTTGAAGGAGCGGGACGGACTGTTCACGCCTCCGACGATATGCTGCAGCGCTTCTTCATACAATTGGGCGGAACGTTGTCGGTTCGTAGTCATGGGGATGTATCTCCTTTATTGTCGTTGTTTTCTCCCGATGCGGAGTCCTCGATCTTGTCGTTCAGAGCATCTTGAATGTACTGCTTCAGCCGGTCATGGTCCAGGACTTGGAGCACGGCGGACTGATTGACCATCAGGTCGGCCACATTGTCCATCGGCGGAAGCTGATGGCTCGGACCGATCGTGCTGTCATATCCGAGCGCGGCCAGCTTGATGAGATCATCGGCGGTCAGATTCGTCTCCACATAGGGGGAGACCTTATTGATGAGCGACGGAAGCTGGATGATCGACCAGGCGGACTTGAGCTTGTCGGCCACGGCCGTCAGCAGCTCGCGCTGGCGCTTCGTGCGCGCGAAGTCGGACATGGCGTCATAACGGAATCGTACGTACATGAGTGCGGTTTCGCCGTTCAAGATCTGCTTTCCTTTTTTCAGATTAATATCGAATTCATGGTTGTCTGCCTTGCTCGTATACTTCATATCCTTCTCGACCTCGAATTCCACCCCGCCAATCGCGTCGATTAACTGGATGAAGCCTTGAAAATCGGTATACACATAATACTGAACATCCAATCCGGTCAGATTGCCGACCGTCTTCATCGCCAGCTCCGGCCCGCCGTAGGCGAGAGCGGCATTGATGCGGTCCTTGCCGAACCCGGGAAGATCGACGTAGGTATCCCGCAGAATGGAGAAGAGATGCGCTTTGTTCGCGGCCGGATCGAAGGATGCGAGCAGGAGCGAGTCGGAGCGAGGAACCTCGTCCGGCTTCATCCCCCGCGAGTCGCCGCCCAGCAGCAAAATGTTGACGCGCTCCGAGCCTTCCCATTTCGGAGGCGCGACCTCCTTCGGTTCGGGGAGCTTGTTCACGACAGGCGCGAAGCGGGACTGATCCGGCGGCTTCTGGAGGCTGTTCAGACTATTGTACATCGCCCAGATGTAGTAACCGACGCTGCCAATGAGCAGTACGAGCAATACAACGAGTGCGTGCTTCCAATACTTTTTGATCATCGATAGGTCCTTTCCGCATCCGGCGGAGCAGTAAAATGATGGAGTCGTCTCCGGTGCATTCATTCAAGTCGATATACATGCTATATTAAAAGGTATGGATGTTATCCCCGCATCTTGTCTATTCATTATAAAATCTTTACGTTCCCAAAATCAATTCGGACCCCGGCCTGCCCGGGGAGACTCAAGCATATTAGCAAGGTTCGCTCCGCAGGGGACAACCAAAGGAGAACCAAGCGGAAAGGGTGAGGCTGACAACGATGAATGCGATTGAAGTACGTAATCTGCGCAAGACCTTCCGCGTGCAGAAAAATCGGGAAGGACTGAGCGGCGCCTTACTCGACTTGTTCAAGCGCGAATATAACGAAGTCATGGCCGTGAAGGACATTTCCTTCACGATCCCGCAGGGGGAAATATGCGGATATATCGGCGAGAACGGCGCCGGCAAATCAACGACTATTAAAATGCTGACCGGCATCCTCGTGCCGACGGCCGGGGATATCCGGGTGAGCGGCTTCATCCCGCACACGGAGCGGGAGCGGTTCGTCCAGGGCATCGGCGTCGTGTTCGGGCAGCGCAGCCAGCTCTGGTGGGATATCGGCGTCATCGAATCGTTCCGCCTGCTGCGCAAGGTGTACCGGGTGCCGGAGGCGGATTTCAAGCGGCGGCTGGACGAGTTGGTCGAGCGGCTGCAGCTTCAGGATCTGCTGAACCGGCCGGTAAGGAAGCTGAGCCTGGGCCAGCGCATGCGCTGCGAACTGGTGGCGTCCCTGCTGCACCAGCCGTCGGTCCTCTTCCTCGACGAGCCGACCATCGGACTCGATATCGTCGTGAAGACGGAGATTCGCGACTTCCTCCTGACGCTGAACCGCGAGCATGGCACGACGATTCTGCTGACCACGCATGATCTGCAGGACATCGAGGCGCTCTGCACCCGCGTCATTATGCTGGATGACGGACGCATTATCTATGACGGAAGCCTGGACATGCTCAAGTCCACCTGGGGCCAGGGGCGAGAGGTCCGCTTCCAGTTCGCCAAGCCGATGCGCGCGGGCGATGCCGAGGCGCTGACCTCCGGGCTCGAAGGAACCTGGACGGTGCACTCGCCATACGAAGCAAGCATTCACGTGCCGCTGGAGACGAATATTTCCGATATCATCGGGCGCGTGGTCGGGGGAGCTTCGATCTCCGATCTGAAGATTATCGAGACGAACACGGATGACATCGTCCGCGAGATCTACAAGACCGGCAATGCGGAGCAGGCAAGCGGGGCGGCCCGGGGCGGAGACGGCGGCGCGGCCGGAACCGATGCGGACGCCGACCGGGAGAAGGATGCGGTGCTTCATGGCTAGCGCTTATCTTGATTTAATCCGGATCCGGTTCTTGACGATGCTGGCTTACCGGGTCAATTATTATTCCGGCATCCTCATTTATACGCTCAGCATCGGCGTCTATTATTTCACGTGGCAGGCGATCTATGGGGGGCAAGGCTCCTTGGCGGGCTTTACCGCCGGACAGATGACGACCTACATCGCGGTATCGTGGATGGCGCGCGCCTTCTATTTCAATAATCTGGACCGCGAGATTGCGAACGAGATTCGGGACGGCAGCGTCGCGATTCAGTTCATCCGTCCTTATAACTATCTGGTTGTCAAAATGATGCAGGCCTTCGGCGAAGGCATCTTCCGCTTGCTCTTATTCATGACGCCGGGCATGATTATTGCCTGTCTGCTGTTCCCGGTGGAGCTGCCGACGGATCCGAAGCGCTGGTTCGTTTTCGCCTTGATGCTCTTTTTCAGCTTCCTGATCAATTCGCAGTTGAATATTCTTACGGGCCTGACCGCCTTTTTCGTGGAAAATAATGAGGGCATGATCCGGATGAAGCGGGTCGTCGTCGATCTGTTCTCCGGCGTGATCGTGCCGATCTCGTTCTTCCCGGGCTGGCTCATTACGCTGAACGAATGGCTGCCGTTCCAGGCGATTACGTTCCTGCCGAGCTCGGTGTTCACCGGCCGCATCGAGGACGCCCAGATTCTGTCGGTGATCGGGATACAGATCGTCTGGTTCGCCGTGCTGATCGTGCCCATTCTGCTGATGTGGCGGGCCGCGCGGCAGCGCCTGTTCGTGCAAGGAGGGTAAGGGCATGTACTATTTCGGTCTCGTGGGAGAATATTTGAAAAATTACTTAAAAACCCGTCTAACGTACCGGGCGGATTTCTGGGTCGAAGTGGTCTCGGATCTGCTCTTCCAGGCGACGAACCTCATCTTCATCTTCGTCATCTTCATGCATACGCCGACGCTGGCCGGCTGGACGCGGGACGAGATGATCTTCGTCTACGGCTACTTCATGATCCCGTATGGCGTGTTTAGCTGTTTTTTCAATCTGTGGAACTTCAGCGAGCGCTATATCGTCAAAGGCGAGATGGACCGCATTCTGACCCGGCCGGCCCATAATCTGTTCCAGATTCTGCTGGAAAATGTCGATCCGCCCGCGCTGATCGGTTCCCTCGTCGGGGCCGTCATGATGGGCGCCTGCTGGGCCCGGCTCGGACTCGCTTTCGGCCTGATTGAGCTGCTGATGCTGCTCGTCATGCTGGCCGGCTCGGTCATGGTCTACTTCGGCGTCTATGCGGCATTGACGTCGCTCTCGTTCTACACGGATGCCCCGACCGGCATCCTGCCGCTCGTCTTCAATATTCAGAGCTATGGGCGCTATCCGCTCACGATCTACAACCGGTTCCTCCAGGTGCTGCTGACCTGGGTGCTGCCGTTCGCCTTCGTCGGCATCGTCCCGGCCTCTTACTTCGTGGAGGGCAAGGGCATGGAGCAGATGGCCTTGCTGACGCCGCTGATGGGCATCGCCTTCTTCACGCTCGGCCTGACGCTGTGGAACGTCGGCGTTAAGCGGTACCGCGGGGCGGGGTCGTAGGTTTTGGGGAGATATAATATCGATTAAAAAAATGCCGTCGATTCTGGCTGTCATGCTAGGGTCGGCGCTTTTTATTATTAGCGGCTGGATATACACGAACGAGACATGAAACACGTTTGAGTGGACGGCAAGGTCGGTTTGCGGCCTTGGGATATGAAGAAAAGGCAGAACAATCGCACAAAGCTGCTTGTACCAATAAAATACAAAAAGTAAAATAATTAATTAAAAATTATTAATTTGAATATTAGAGCGGTGTTTTCAGTACTCCTGTAATGGCTGGCCACCGCAAATGAAAGAGCATAGCTCTACACACATACAGGGGACTGAGGAGGGCGAAATGAAAAAACTTAAGGTTGTTACTCTATTTTTCTTCGCGTTCATTATGTTTTTTTCAACATTCCCAGTATACTCGTTTGCGGCTACAAATTATCCAGGAACGAGGGAAGCGGTTAAGGCTGGAGATGTTATTTTTTTTCGCCAAAAGGCAAGTCTACTTTTTTTGTGGGGCATGCCGCTATTGTAGGCACTGACGGGTATATTTATCATGCCTATCCTAACAAAGACGGTAAGAGGCGGGATAGTGTAAGGAATTATTTTAATCTATTTGATTGCGGAGACGAATTTAAAGTACTTCGTCCCAAAAAACCAAAATCGTTAAAATCCGGATAAAGAGCCGAAATGGCAGAAGCCATCTACAATGTAATCGAAAAGTATAATGTAATGGACATCAATCTAAATAATTCGCAGATAACTACTGTTCCAAATTGATTTGGCAAGCATATTTTTTTACTTCCTGGACGGATATCACGGATCAAGATTTGGAGTATAATTCACAAGCATGGATATACCCTAACGCATAAGGGATTCCGCCCATTTTAACACGGCAGTGTCTTTTAAAAAATGAATGATATAATGTACGAGAGAAAGGAGCCGCCGGCTTGAAAAAAGCAGCCAAGGTGTACGGCATTTTCGCCGCAATGATTGTTCTTATCCCTATCCTGGTGTTCGCCTACGAGCAGGGAGATATCATCCAAGTAGGTATGTCCGATCCGGAAGGAGTGGATTGGAAAAATTACAAGCATAAGCATGAGGAAAAGTCGCCATAGCAAAGCGAGAGCATGCGATGCCGGGGGAGGGACGATATGTTAACGAAGGCGAAGGAATTATTGCCGCTGATGAAGCGGATTATCGAGTATAGCGGCAGCATCGAAACTCTGGAGGCGAGGCAGGTGGACGGCTTCGAGGGGAATCCGGAGGAGATGGCGCGGTTGAAGCAGGAATATGCGGCCCTGCTGGAAAGCATGAGCAGAGAAGACTTGTTAATCATCCGCGCGGTGGCCGACATCGGTATGTCGGAGAGAGGCCACCGTTTGACGGGCGAAGGGCAGGGGCCAACCTATCGAGAATCGACTTTTGAAATCGAGATACGTTCGACTCCCGAGGAACTGCTGGCGAACTACCATCAATATTTGGTCTACCATACGAAGGAGCAAGAGATTCGATATTTATTTGCACGTGGTGTGGGGCTGAATTTGAGCGAAGGGATTCAAATCCTTGAGCTTGAACATGGTCTGAGATGACGTTGGCGCGAGCAGAACAGGACAGGCGGAAGGAGGGGAGTGCTATCATTATCGAAATTATCGTGTATCACGATCAATTCACTTATATCGATTGCCCGGACGAGGTCGGCGCCAACATCCGTGCCCTGCAAGGCGAATTTGATGATTTCTTGGGGAATTTGGAGGGCAATCATCCATTCCGGCAGTACCACGAAGTCATCGAGAACGGGCAAGTGACATTTCGCGGATATGTGAATGTATTTGGCGCGGAGCAGTTCATCGACTGGATGAACGTGGTGAAGTTCAAGCGGGAAGTCGCGAAGGTCATTCCGAAGCCGGTGGAGCTGGCCGCGGAGACGATTTACTTTTAACAGAAGCATAGGGGCGGGCGCTATCGGGGATTGGTTGTTTTTTGAAAAAAGAAGCATTCGATGGTAAGCTAGAGGCATCATGCATCGGCAGTCTGTCTTGGCTGCCGGGAAGGAGTGCTGCAAATGACCTCATCCTCTCAAGTCCAGCTCGGACAAGCCGTGCCGGACTTTACGCTTCCGTCCTCGACGGGCACCGATATATCGCTGCGCGATTATGCGGGCAAGAAGGTCGTGCTCTATTTTTATCCGAAAGATATGACGCCAGGCTGCACGCAGGAGGCATGCGACTTCCGCGATTATCACGGCGACTTCGGGAAATACAATGCGGTCGTCTTGGGCATTAGCCCCGATAACGTGAAGTCTCATGAGAAGTTCATTGATAAGCATGGCCTGCCGTTCCCGCTGCTGGCCGACACAGAGCATGAGGTGGCCGAGCTGTTCGGCGTCTGGCAGTTGAAGAAGATGTACGGCAAGGAGTATTACGGCATCGTTCGTTCGACCTTCCTGATCGACGAGGAGGGCAAGCTGGCGAAGGAATGGCGCAAGGTGAAGGTGAAAGGGCACACGGAAGAGGTGCTTGCGGCTATGCGCGAGCTAGGTTAAATGAATGTTATGCACAAAAGGCGGCCCAAGGTCCGGGAGGACATGGAGCCGCCTTTTGCATGGGAGCCGGTGCAGGCTTCGAATACAGCAGCCCCTTGGCTGTTATCGAATGCGCCGCCGCCGCAGGGTTTACACATGCGATACATATAAGCTTTCGACATCTTCCGTCGGATTGCCAGCGCACACAATGCGCCCTTTCCGTAAAATAGCGGCTTGGTCCGCGATTTTCTCTGCCAGGCCGATGATATGAGTCGATAGCAGAATGAGAGCGCCCTTGGCGCAGTACGTCTGCAACGTATCCCGCACCGTAATGACTTGATCCGGGTCCAGACCGTTGGTAGGCTCGTCCAGGAGGAGAATATCCGGTTCGTGAAGCAGCGTTGACGCCAGCGCCACTCTTTTGGCGGTGCCCTGAGATAAGGAGCTTATCGGATAACTGCTGTACGATTGCAGCCCGAATTGCTTGAGCCAGTGCCATAGCTGACCAACCAAAGTGATGCGGCCGGAAGACGTAAAGCGGTACCCTGCCAACAGACCAAAAGAGGCAAGCGTAGAAGCAAGACAGGTGCTCTTGAGGAAGAGCAGAATCGAATTGGTCCAGGATCGCTCTATTCCGAACTGCCATCCAAGGTAATGACTAGCGGCGATGCTTGTGCCCAGCGCCCAATAACAAAGCCATTTCGCAGACAACATCGTACGCCATACATCCAAGGTAACCGTATATAAGGACAGCCCTCTGCCTTCATTCGCGAAGCCTCTCACCGTCCAAATCTCATTAGCCAGCCAGATGAGCAGGCCGGCGCCTATTGGAATGACCGCGGGACTGTCAGCGGCAGTATAGAAGCAGAACAGCTCCAAGGCGAAGATGCAGAAGAGAAAGGGAACAACGTCTTTGAAGCGGGTGACCAAGTAAAGCTCCTTGCGGAACAGCAGATAATGGGACAGCATGCGTGTCTTGGCGCCAGTCTCTGCAGGAAGCGTCGAGCGCATCACTTGCGGCCAGGCGTATTCCGCCGCCCGGAACGCGGACAGGAATTGGAGCGCTATGATGATTGCCGCGCCAAGCATCCGTGCCGCAAGAGCAAGGGGAAGAACTCCCCCCGCCAGGTTAACGGCCAGCCACATCACAGCCAGCCATTGGAAGGCAAGGCGTCCCGGCCTATAGGAATACCCGCTCACTTCCGCGTAAGAGAATCCAAGCAGCATCAGCATGAACCAGAACCGATCAGCCAGCTTCCCAGCCCGATATAGACGGAAGGGAGCGGACTGGATGCCAGCATGGCCGTCAGTTGAGATGCCCCGCGGGGCAGCAAAGCCAGGATCACCACCAGCAGTACGATATCGCGCCGTGCCATCTGTTTTACGCGAGATAGATAGACGGTCTTGTATAGTTGAAAGCTTGAGATCCCCGCTCACTCCCATCCCATTGCAGTCAAGCGTCAACATTCGATACGGAAGGTTAACTTTTCCAGTCCATTGTAGCATTTTCAGAGACAATGGAGAATTGAGAATAGCCAGCAGAATCGTCAAGCTTCTGCTGGCCGCTTGCTCACTGGCAATCTATCTAGTACACCCGATGGATAATATCCTCGAAATCCGGCTCCTCCATATGAACATCCTCCATCTCGCCGAACCGTTCGAGCAGGTGCAGCGCCTCCATCGCGCTCAGCTCCTCGCGGTTGCATTCCACCGTCAACGTGTTGCCGGCAAGGGAACGGCAGCGCAGCGGGTGCGGCACCTCCTCGGATAAAGCCGCGCCCTCGCGGTACGTGACGCGAATGAGGGTCGGCAAGCCGATTCTCTTGCGCAATTGATCAAGCGAGCCATCGAAGCCAATCTGGCCATGGTTGATAACGATGACGCGCTCGCACAGCTGCTCGATATCATCCATGTCGTGCGTCGTGAGGAGAATCGTCTTGCCCAGCTCGCGGTTGATTGTCCGCAGGAATTGGCGGATGCTCCGTTTCGCGATGACATCGAGCCCGATCGTCGGCTCGTCCAGGAACAGAATATCCGGGTCATGCAGCAGCGCGGCCGCGATATCGGCCCGCATCCGCTGGCCGAGCGACAACTGCCGGACCGGCGTCTTCAGGAATTGATCCAGCCCGAGCAGCTCGCGGAGCATCCCGAGCCTCCGCTGCGCCGCATCCGTATCCATGCCGTACATCGCGGCCAAAATATCGAATGAATCGGCTGTGGGCAAGTCCCACCACAGTTGGGTCCGCTGTCCGAACAGAACGCCCAGCCTGCGGGTTACCCGCCTTCGTTCCCGGTGCGGATTGCGCCCGAATATGCTCACTTCTCCCGAGGTTGGATGAAGAATGCCGGAGAGCATCTTGATGGTCGTCGATTTGCCGGCGCCGTTCGGGCCGATATAGCCGACGAACTCGCCGCTCTCAATATGGAAGCTGATGCCGCGGACGGCTTCCTTCACGACGTAGTCGCGAGAGAGAAGCGTCCGCAAGCCTTTGAACCGCCCTTCCTTCGAAGCGGAACGGCGGAATTGCTTGTGTAAATCAGTCACGGTAATCACGGTTGAACCCCCTTATCATCCTTCTATGCTTGACTCTGCCTAACGCTAACTTCCCGTGCTCTGATACCGGGCCAGGCCGATTCTCCATACCCGCAAGGCGAGAGCGAACAGGCCGGCCGCGATCAGCACCGACAGTCCGATCAGCCAGATGCCATAGCTGTTCCGCAAAATATACAAGGACGGAACATAGTTGGCGAAGCCGACAGGAATGATGCTGAGCAGCAGCCCCTGGAGCCATGACGGATAAATGCTCATCGGGTATTGCGCCGCGGTGCGGGCCGCATCCTCGGTAATGTTTTGCAGCTCCTCGATGCGCGTAATCCAGAACCCGAAGGACGCCGTCAGCAGGCCGATGGCGAAGAGCAGCACCGCGCCCGACAGGATGACGATCAGCGTAAGCGGCACCGCCGTCCATCCAATCTGCCCCTGCTGCATCAGCGTGCCGATGCATATGGCGAGAATGGCCGTGCCTTGAACCACTTCGCCCAGGCGGATCGAGAAGTTCTGGGACATCAACGCCAGCAATATTGGGATCGGCCGGAGCAGCAAGCCGTCGAGCGTGCCGGTGACCAAATATTTCTCCAAGTGGTGCACGTCGGAGGCGAACATTCGGTAGATGGCTTTGGACAAGGAGAGAACGGCATACAAATAGCCGGCCTCCGCCAAGGTCCAGCCCTTGATATGGCCGAATCGGAGCAGAATGACCGCGAGCATTAGAAATTCGACTACGCTGATGATCGCAGCCATAAGCGTTGAGAACCAAAAGTTGAACTTGTACTGCATCCGGCTGCGGATGCTTGCGCGCACGAGCAGCGCGTACATGCGAATCCATGTCATCCCCCTTGCACCTCCACCTTCCGTCTCATGATCCCGGTAACGGCGAGACATAGAGCGGTAAATAGAGCGCACCAGATGACAGAGCCTGTCAACGCGGCGGGCGCTTCCATTCCGAGGTAGATTCGCGTCGGCACATAGTGCAGGAACGGATAGAACGACGCTTCGCTGATGGCGGCAAGCCAAGAAGGCAGCCATTCAATCGGGATGAGGAAGCCGGACAGCAGCATGCTGAAGGCATAGTTCACCCAATAGAGCCAACGCGATTCGGTCGTCCAGAGCGCCAGAGCTCCGATCAGGTAGTTCAGGCAAATGGAAATGTACGCGGCGAGCGTCAAAGCAACAGCGGTCCACAAGTACGTAGTCACGGATGAGGGGACGTGAAGCGGTAATACGAAGAAATAAAGCGCGTAAATCGGAAGAAACTTATACACGAACTGGTAGGCGATCTGCCCCCATTCCTTGCTCATCAGATGATAGAACAGATGAACGGGCTTGACGAGATCGAGGGCAATCTGCCCGGTTCGCACGGACTGCTCCATGCCGAGTCCGTTGTTGAGAAAAGCGGCGACCCATAAGCTCGCCTGATTGAACGCGACATAGCTGATGATGCCGTTCAATCCATATTCGCCGAGCGATCGGCCTTCTGCAATCCCTGTCCATACGGACACATAGATGAGACCGAACAGAGCGCTGGCGATGTTGTGCACAAGATGCGCACTCCGGTACTGCAAATTGCTGAGGTACATTTTACGTGCTAGCGTCCAAAAAAGCATTCAACACCTCCGGCATCTTCATGCTTAGCGGCGTGCCTACACAACGATGGGAGCGTAATGCGTCTTGAGAGAGCGAGGAATATCATACCAGAGGTTCCGGAAGGATTGCAAGCGTTTTTTGTGTTCATGGCCTGGTTGCGCTAAGGAAGCCAATCGTTTTGCCGAATGTGCGGGTTTGATTGAGGAAAATAAGCACCGCGTGCCTTGGAGTTGGAACGATCAGGCCTCGTCTGATGCAGGCGGGGGATTTTTGGTATCTTACGTCGAAAAAAATTAGGACTCGCCATTAACAAGAAAATATTGTATAATATAAGCAATTCAGTATTTGATGTGAATACATAGGTCCTGATGGGAAGAACCCGACGCTAATTCTATTGGCTGAGGGTTTTTTGTGTTTTTCAGGGCCGATCGGGAATGGCGTAAAAACACTATTATCGTAGGAGTGATCAATCATGAAGACCATGAAAAGAGTAATCCTGTTCTTTATCATCGGTTGCTTGGCGCTTCCTGGATTGCCGGGGATTCTATCCGCAGAGGCCAAGGGGATGAGCTTCAAGGATGTATCGGCAACGCACTGGGCCAAGGACTCCATTTCTGCCGCCGTAAATGCAGGATACTTCAAGGGTTATAGCAATGGAACGTTTCAACCGGAGGCGACCATTACAAGGGCGGAATTCGCTGCCTTGCTGTCGCGTGTATCGAAAGCGGAAGCTTCCACGGAAATCGAAAATATCTTTAGCGATTTGAACACTCACTGGAGCAAGAAGGAAGTCGAGAAGGCGGTTGCTTTGGGATTCATCGATCCGAAAAACTACCCAGACGGCTTTCAACCCGACACGGCGTTAACCCGTGAAGAGATGGCCATCTGGCTCAGCTCCGGCTTGGCAGCGGTGGATGAAGACTACAAGCAGGCGCTGTTGGATACGAAGGAGACGCTGATTCCGGTCAAAGAATACTTCAAACCAGGCATTCCATCGTCCAAAGCCGGCCATATTGCGGTAGCCATGGGCACCAAATTGATGAGCGGCTACCCGGATGGTTCCTTTGGCATGAAAAAAACAACGACTCGTGCCGAGACATCGGCCATTCTGCTGCGGTTCGTGAAGGCAGCTACCAAGAAGGCCGACAGCTTCCCGGCCCTGAATGAGCTGCGGGCAGTGGGGACGGAGAAGAATAATTTGGAGGTTGTGACGCCGTTTGAAGCGGATGGTGTTACAGAGACGGTAGGAAAGATCGGAACGTTTAAAAATAAGGCTGGCAAATTGGTATACCATCGCATGATTGCAGTAAATGTAGAAAATTGGAGCGAAAAGAGTTTTTATGGTGATCTGTTTTTGGATGAATCCGACAAGGAGTTTTTTAAAAAGCACAAGGGGTTATTTCCTATTTTTACGGAGCTTACGATCTATCCAAAAACAAAGGGATTTGGCCTGGACCATTATCGAAGTGGGATAACAAATTTGATGGGAGGCTCCGCGACACATAACAGTCAATATAAAAAGTACGGGTATGAAACTCTTCCTGTAACTGATGATAAAGATTTCTTTGCAAAGCGTTCTCCAGGCGCAAAACTATGGGTCGTTAGTTACTACAATTTGGAGGAAGATAACCTCGGAAGTGCTTTATTTGATGATGGATCAATTCTAATATTATCAAATACCAAAAAATAGAGGAGATTAGATGAAAAGAGCACTTACAGTTATTCTAACCTTGTCATTAATGTTAATTACCATTAATTATAGCTCTACCCATGTTGTTGCGGCGAGTTTTCCAAAAGGGTATCCAGAGGAAGGAAAGGGAATTGAAGTCAAAGCAAACGGTTTAGCTTATAAGAATCAAACGATCAAGGTAACCGTATCGGGTACAGACTACCCTAATCCCAAAACTGTTTGGACTGAAGGGGATAGAGGCCAATGGGTTGCAGTTACCCAAGATAATGAACGTGTCCGTACAGTAACGGCTATTGGCGCTGATGGAAAAAAGTATCCCCGGGATGCTGCAGTTAAAGATAGGATACATATGTATAACTATGCTCCAGCGAGTCTACAGGATTCAAAAAAGAATCCATTCAAAAAGGAGCATGTTAAGGGGCTTGGGATAGCTAGTTTGGAATACAGGTCTACAAAGTCTTTTACTCCGGTCGGTAACCCACAATTCACCAAGGGACAACTCTATGCTGACCTTAATACAATTACCGGTCATAGCCATATAGTCTCATATTATCGCCAATACGAAATAGGGCATCAAGGTCAACCTAAATATCAGGCCCATTACTATGTCGATCTTAAAGCTATTTTTGAGGGCTATGTCACAGAAACGAAAGAGCTACGCGTCTCGTCTGATGCAAACATGTACATCGGAGAGACGAAGAACTTAAAGGCAGAGGTCAGGACTCAGGAATATGACATGACAGGCTTTACGAATTGGCTGGATATCACTCGTCGGACGGAACAGCTGGAATGGAGTTCGGATCGCTCTTCTGTGGCGACGGTAGGGCCTGACGGGAAGGTAACAGCTGTCGGGAAAGGAACTGCCAAGATAACTGCCAAATGGAAGAGCTATCCCTACTATATTTATGACGATGTGACGATTACGGTTGGCGATGTTGCTGGTACACCGGATCCGACGATTCCGCCAGATCCGACAGGCTCATGTACTGTACCTGTCCCGGGAACGAAAATCCCAAATCTGGTAATGGATCCAAAGGTGAGCGCTATGATTAAGGCGGATAATCGGGGAAATGAGCAGTTCGATGTGCTTCTCGGCATCCCGACTTCTGAATTTTTATACGCCAATGCCTTTGCTCATAATTACTTATTCAAGAGCTCGTTCGTGCAGATGAGCGGGAAATGTACATTTGAAGTTCCTGTGGAAAAGACGTTTCTTAAGAAATGGAAAGAGCCAGGGACTGACGATGAGGGGAAGCCCACGCAAGAAGACATGGAGGAAGAGGAGAACGTCAGTGATGTCGTGACCGTTGAGCGTCCGTATTCATTTTGGGTAGTTGACAACCTGGAAGTTTACAAAATCCAAGAAGCCACGCTGCAAAATGCAGCATTGCCGGGCGGAGGGGTTACCTTGGAGCCCCGAAATTATACGCCGCCCGATTATCATTTCAAGCAGCAGGGCGGAATCGTGAAGGAACCGGAAGCGCAGAGTGTCGTTCTTCCTTCGCAAACCGTAGGCAAAGACATACCGAACTATTCAGGAGAATTCAAAGCCGCTGCCGAGAAAGCGATCGGGAAAGTTCGCGTCCAAAATGATTTGCTTGTCTTTCAGGGAAAGACGATTATGTCAGGGCACGCGGTGGATGAGAACGGCTCCTCTCCAGGAACCATTCCGTCTCCAACCGTGATTAGCGAAAACATCTTATATAAAAATCGGCTCTTACTACATAGCGAGAAAGTGAACGCAAAAAATGTGCCGAGCAGCGGTACGATTTATTATAAGCTGCTTCCGGAACGGATTCATGGCGGCACGGATCAGGAATTCCCGATTCCGGGCATCAACCCGGTCACGATACATACCCCGGTTGTGACGTATGCTTCCGTGTCGGATGACCGGGCGCATAACCAGAAGACGAAGCCGAGCCTTAACCGGGCGGCGCTCATTCTGGAGCGGCCATTTACGGTGCGCCTGCCGACGGGCGGGCAGCATGTCACCTACCCGGGCTACGGCAACCGTGATTATGCGAACTATATCCGCACGAAGCAGGTGTGGTTCCCGTTCGATGTGTACTCCGGGGATCGGAGCCGCTTCATTCCAAAGCGGACCTGGATCGACCTCCCGGTGCATCAATTGGATACGACATTCTTCCTGCCGGTATGGATCGATGAAGGCAATTATTCCGTCCTGTTTCGCACGATTGCCGAGAACGCGCCCGCGCAATTCACTACCCAACCGAATGCGAATACCGAACTAGGGAATCATGTCTCCACTGACGTGGTTGAGGTGGAAGTCATTGGCCGGCTGTATGACTTCCGGGTGAGTGACATCGTAGATTACAACTGGGAGAAGGTGTTCCGCAAGCGGGCTGGCAGCCATGAACCTGCCGGGGCCTCCTACTGGGTCGGGAAGAAAGGCATTGACGGGGAGCCGAGAGGAAACCAGGCGCCGTATACGCTGCCGATTCGGCCCGGCAGTCATCCGCTGCAGGGATACCGCAATGTGGCGGTGAAGACGGGCTATCATTTCAAATTCGATCTGAAAACGAAGGGCAATATGTTCGGTCCAAAGGATAGCATCCGGATTACGCCAAGCTTCTACTACGTAAGCAAGGATGGCAAGGCTCGCTTTCCGGTTGATTTGTATTACCACAGCAATGACCGCTGCTTCATTCGCATCGGATCGCAGGAGGATCAGGCCGGACGATATGTCATTCTGAATGAGCGGCTGCGCAACGTGCCGATGGAACAGTTGATCGACACGGCCAGTTACAAGTACGACCGCGAGGGACAAGGAGTGTCCTTGAGCCGCCAAGCCTATATCGAGCAGTACATCGAGAAATGGACGAAGCGGAAGACGCCGGTCGGCGGTTATGGCGGGCTGCTGCTGCCGGAAGCGGTGCGCACGTTCATCGGGCCGAAGTCGAATCTTCCGGATACGGCCGACGCCCAGAGGTCGAATGTATCGATTCAGCAGTGGTATGGCGAGTATAGTTTGCCGGCCGAGGTCTATATCGTGAGGGCGGGGACGGATATCGCCGAGTACGGCCGCACGCATGGAGGTTTGCATGACCAGTCCCCTATCTTTCTGAGGGATGGCTACCTGGTCGTGAACTTTAATATTGAGACGATACGGGAGGGCCGGACCGCAGTTCCGCATTTGCAATATATTCACGCGCCGTTGATGAACCAGTGGCGGCTGGAAGGATTTGAGCGGACGATTCGGGATTCGTTCGGCCGCACCTTTGCATTGCGAGACGGGGATGTGTTGTTCTACCACGCGAACCTGTCGAGCCGGGATGATTTCGGGGCGATGGTGCCGCATTAACCTTTAGATTGGGATTGTAATACCTTGGGGTGGAAGCGTTGCTTCCGCCTCTTTTTAATTGCGTAGGGGCTCGGGATAAAAGGCGCCGTCTCGAACGCCGCTCGAAGCCGTAACATGCGGGTCTCTGCCTCTTTTGATCGATATCCCCGTCGTTCAGGAAGAACAAGTATCCTAGCGGCTTATTTTGAATATCCCCTTGGTTCAGGAACGCCGATTATCCCGGTAGCCAGGAGAGGATGTGCAAATAAATTTGAGATTTTTTGCTCCTGACTGGATGGGATATTCACGAAGAGAAAGCGTGAGGGAGAGGACGGAAGCGGGAAGATGTAACGCAAGACGACAGCGGAAAATGACTAACTGAAGAAAGTTCTCAGGGAAGAAAGTGTTCAGTTTTCGCGGCAAGTGAACAGCAGCTATGGAAAAGATATTCCTGACTGATTGGGAGAGTGATGATCAAGACAGCGAAGCATAGCGGCTAAGCAACGGCCCCCCTGAGTGAAAGGGAGAGCGATCAAAAGGCTCGGAACACGAAGCAACTGGTAATAGAGATTGCATTTTTTTATACATAGATATACTATATATTGTATATCTATGTATTAGGTTATTTCACTGCATGAAGATTGCGAAGGAGGAAGCGATGAACCCGAAGGTAAGCAAGGAACTGTTGAAGGGCAGCACCGCGCTGCTTGTATTGTCGATGCTGGAGAAGGAAGAGTTGTATGGTTACGAGCTGACCAAGCGGCTCGAGACGGCCTCCTCCGGCTTGTTCGCCTTGAAGGAAGGTACGCTTTATCCGATTCTTCACGGGCTGGAGAGCGGCGGGCAGGTGGAGGCCTACTGGAGCGAGGCGGCGGGGCGGGCGCGAAAGTATTACCGCATTACGGATGCCGGTCGCAGCCTGCTGCAAGAGAAGACGGAGGAATGGCGTCTGTTCAGCGGGACGATGAACCGTGTGCTGGGGGAGGTGTAAGTCGAATGAAAAATACAGACAGAGACATCCCGTGCGGCATGCCGGAGGCAGCCGAACGGTTCGTGCAGGATGTGCTGGGACGCATCAAAGCGAAGGAGATGAAGCCAGAGATCGAGGCGGAACTGATGGATCATCTCTTGTCCCGAATGGAAGAGCATACGGACCGCGGGATGGATGAGGACGAAGCGGCGCGTGAAGCGGTCCGGCAAATGGGGGCATCCTCCATTGTGGCCGAGCAAATGAACCGGATTCATCGCCCGCATATCCCTTGGCTGCTATGGGTCAGCTTGGGGATATGGATCGGGCTTAGTCTATTCGGTCTTTTTATGCTGCAGAATGAAGCAGGTGGAAACAATTCAGTTGGACTAGGCACCAAATCTGTTATCTATGTCCTGCTTGGCATACTTTGCTTCGCAACTGGGGTGATCATCGACTACCGCCGGCTTCGCCGGATCGCTCCATGGTTGTATGGGATAATGGTGATCCTGCTGATTGGGATGGGATTGGACATGGGGGTTACCGTCAACGGGACGCGTTTTTTGATGTTAGGCCCCATGACCATTGATGTATATTTGATAAGTCCGATTCTGTTCCTGCTTGCGATCTATGCGATGCTAAGCGAGCGGCCGTCCCGTGCCAAGACGTACTCGAACCTAATGCCGTATGCGCTCATTACGCTGCCTGTGCTGCTGTATGTGATGGACGGCCGCTTCCCGCAGTTGATCATCTATAGTCTTGGCATGATCGCGGTGCTCATGCAGATTCGCTGCCGCCCGGCAGTATGGTGGAAGCTGGCCGCTTGTGCCGCGGGAGGCGGAGCACTGCTATGGATGACATTCGATAAGGTACGCATCGGATTCGGACGCCGCATGCAGGAATGGATTACATATCTTGGAGGCGTGGTCGAGCCTGATTCTGATGGTGGCTTTGTCATCCGGGAGATTCACAGAGCGGTGCAGCAAGCGGGATGGTTCGGGCAAGGAAGCGGTCAGACGCTCACCCTTCCTTATCTTTACAGTGATTATTTGAGTGTCTACCTCATCCATACGGCGGGGTGGTTCGCAGGCCTGCTGTTGTTGGGTTCCATGGGAGTTCTTCTATACAGCGTGTACAAGGCGGCATGCAGCATTCGCCATACCTTTGGCCGGGGGCTAGCCAACCTTATCGCGTTGCTGGCAGGGGCACATTTTCTGCTTGCGTTGGGAGGCCTTTTCGGGATGGTGCCAGTGTACGGCCTGGAGCTGCCTTTGTTTGGCTATGGAGGTACACAAATGGTGTTGTGGATGACACTTTTCGGACTCTTCTCCGGCATTTACCGGCGCAAAGACCTGCTTCCGCAAACCTCATAATTTGCTATCGCGGCTCTTCCGTTCGAAGGGAGGGCTCTTTTTATGGAAAATTTCTTATTTTCCCAAGGAAAACGTTGTCAACTAGCCCGGAGCGGCGTATGATGATAGACGCGGCAGGAGGTGTCATCTTTTCTCGCAAGGCTCATATAATCTATCAGAACGATGGAGAACGCATATGCTCTCGGGCAGGCCGCAGAATCGCGGACAGGACGGGGAATTCCGGCTGGACATCACTCGAACCTGGATTCGAAGACGCTGCGGTGGAGAAGGGACAGGCTGTCCCTCATCTGCGCTTGCAGGGGGCTTTCATGAATAGGCACGAAAAGAGGGGGACGTTCGGATGAAAAAGGAAGCGCCGGGATTGTGGAAGGATGCGAAAAACTGGATAGGGCGGCTGTCAACGGCCGTCTGTGCCTTGCTGATGATCGCCGGGCTGTGGGCGGCTTGGGGAACGAAGGAAGCGCCGGAGCCGATCGCTTACGCCGCATCGCCAGCTTCTCCTCAAGCGGTACCGATGGCTTATCACGCGGAGGCGGCAGCCGCGCGTTCGGATTCCAGCGAGCCCGTGTCCATTGAGATAAGCGGAGTGAAAGAAGAGGCAGTCGCCGCTCTAGCCGCGCAAGGCATTGGCTCTGATACCGGAGAGGCCACCATACAAATGGCTGCGGCGAAGAAGCCGGATACCGGGAAGCCTTCGCCGGGCGCGGAAGAGAAGAAGGCGGATAAGGTCGTCTATTTGACGTTCGATGACGGCCCGAGCGCACATACGAAGGATGTGCTGGATATTTTGGCCAAGGAGCAGGTGAAGGCGACCTTCTTCGTGTTGGGGCAAAACGCGAAGCGCGACCAGGAGATGGTACGAACGATTGCGGAAGCGGGACATGCCATCGGCAATCATAGCTATAATCATGAATATAAGGAGCTGTACGGCAGCTTCCGTGAATTTTGGAGCCAGATTCGCGACACCGGCAAGGTGCTGGAGGACATTCTGGGCTATGAGCCCCGGCTCGTCCGGGCGCCAGGCGGGACGGCAATGAATTTCGATAAGCAGTATTTCGAGCTGATGCGGCAGGCGGGATACTTGGTCTATGACTGGCATGTCGACAGCGGCGATTCCAAGCGGCGGGGCGTGCCGGCCAAGGAGATCGCGTCCGCGGTGAAGCAAGGGGCGCTGCTGAAGGAGACGGTCGTGCTCATGCATGACGGAGCCGGGCACGGGGAGACGGTGAAGGCGCTGCCGGAGATTATCCGATATTATAAGGATAAAGGCTATACGTTCGGCGTGCTGTCGCCGGAGGTGGAGCCGGTTCAATTCCATGTCGCTTCCACGAAGCGGTGGGCCCGCTCCCCGGTCGGCAGCGCCTGGATTGAAGCGAACGTGCAGACGGTCCATGTATCCGGGCCTGTGAAGCCCGAACCGAAGATGGTGATGGATGTGCATACCGATCAAGGAAGTCTTCATTTGGAGCCGGATCAGTTCCTGAGTTATGAGGATGCGACGTATGTGCCGCTGCGGATGCTGGTCCGGCAATTGGGCGGAACGGTGCGCTGGAACGCGGAGGCGAACCGGGTGGATATCGATTGGAACGGGAAGGGCGCAGGCTTCGATCTGGCGGGCGCACAACTCGTATTTGCCGATAAGGCCGAAGCCGCTGTGCCGTTGAAGACGCTGACGGAACGGTCGCTCACCTGGGTGCCGCTGCGGGACGTGCTGCATGCGTTCGGCGTCCAACTGACCGCATACGAGCTAACTCCGTTGCAGGAGGAGGTGTGACTCTGTTCTATCATCTGAGGAAAGCAGCCTCTCGCAGGTTTATAATCTAGCAGGTCGGGCGATACTGATTCATAGAACGGCCCGGGACGGTTCATCGAACGTGCATGCACGCGAGGGACTCGTTCCGGGTTTTTTGTGTCTTGTTATCGTTTTGTAGAACATTGGATGCTGCTAGGTTAAGAGGGAGGGAATCTACGAATGGAAATGAATGGACATCGGGATCGCACCGTGGAGCAGGATGTATGGCTGGCTTCGTTCGCGGAGCGGGGCTGGCCCGCGTTCCTGGACCGGATGGAGCAAGTCGTCGCCGGGAAAAGGGAGGTCATTCGCCTGGCCGGCTTGGCGTTGCTGTCCGGCGGTCATATTTTGATGGAGGATGTGCCGGGCGTCGGCAAGACGTTGTTGGCCCGGGCGCTCGCGCGGATGGCAGGAGGAAGCTTCCGGCGCATTCAGATGACGCCGGACATGATGCCGGCCGATATTACGGGCAGCATGGTGTGGGAGCCCGCCTCGGGCGGGCTGCGGTATAGCGAGGGAGCGTTGTTCGGCAACGTCGTATTGGCCGACGAGCTGAACCGTGCGCCGGCGCGAACCCAATCGGCGCTGCTCGAAGCGATGGAGGAAGGGACGGTGACGGTGGACGGGACGACGCGCGCGTTGCCGCAGCCCTTTTTCGTCATTGCGACGCAGAATCCGTTGGCCTTCGAAGGCACGTATCGAATTCCGGAGGCGGAGATGGACCGGTTCGCGATGCGGCTGTCGCTCGGATATCCGGCAGCGGAGCAGGAAGCGGGCATGCTCCTCCATCAGCAGGAAGAATCGCCGCTTGCGCGCGTGAAGCCGCTCTGGACGCCGGAGGAATGGCAATTGTTGGTCCGCCGGATCCGGCAGGTGCATCTCGATGCGGCGCTATGCAAGTACATGGCGGACATCGCGCATGCGACCCGGACGCACGCGGCGGTGAAGCTGGGCATCAGTCCGCGAGCGACGCTGTCGCTCATGCGGGTGGCACAGGCTCACGCCTGGACCGAGGGGCGCACCTATGCGCTTCCGGAAGACGTGAAGTCGGTGGCGCATCCGGTGCTGGCGCACCGCCTTCATTTGCAGCGCGAGGCGCTGCTTGCCGGCACGACGGAAGCCGACGTCGTCGCCGAGGTGCTGCGCATGACGCCGGTTCCGGTCTTCCCGGCGGCACAGACCGGAACCGGCAGATCCTCGCTGAAGTCTTCCCGCCGGGAAAAGCGGGGGATCCCGGCCGCAGGCGCCGCGCCAATGGTCCAGGTGCCCCTGGCCAGCGATGGAGCGGCGCAGCCGGCTGCCGGGCGGTTCCGGCTCGGCGGGTGGTTCCGGTGAAGCGGACCGTATTTCGGATCGGCCGCTTCCTTCTCACCGCCGCCGGCTGCGGCGGACTGGCTGCGGCGGGCTGGGCGCGGAACAGCCCGGCGGAGCTTTTGGTGGCGGCCCTGTTGGGGGCCATGCTGCTGAACGGCGTGCGGCTGCATGCCATTGGCCGGAAGCTCGCAGGCGTCCGGCTTGTCCATGAGCTGCAGCAGGCGGGGCCTGCCGGAACGGGGGCCGCTTCCGGCAGCCTCGCCTTCCGCGTGGCGTTAGGCGGCGTGAAGCGCTGGCCTGTGCGCTGGATGACCGTGGAGGAGGCATGGACGCGCACAGGCGGAGACGGCGGCCTCTGGGTATGCCGCCGCCTGCTCTTCCTTAGCCGGGGGGAGGCGCCGCGTTACACCGTCTCCTTCGAGGGGGCACCGCGCGGCGTGTACCGCCTGTCCCGGGCCGAACTCGCCTATGGCGACCTGTTCGGCTGGTTCGGCTGCCGGGTGCGGCTGGACGTCGCGCCGGCGAAGGAAGCGGGGCCGCCAATGCTGGTCATTCCGCCTTCGCCGGTGCGAGCCGCCCTGCTGCCGGACGCTGCGCCGGCAGCCGCGCATGAGGCCGGCCCGCCGCCGCTGGCCGGCGCCGCCGATGCGGCCGACGGAGGCGTGCCTGCCCCGACGGCCGGAGGAGCGCGCGGCGTCGAGCTGCAGGCGTACCAGCCGGGCACGCCCCTGGGCGCCATCGACTGGCGCACGTACGCCAAACGGCGCGTGTTGGCGGTCCGCGCGCCGGAAGCGGACGGCTGCGCTCCGGCCGACATCGCCATGGACGACATTCCATGGCGGTCGGAGGCGCAGCCCGGACAGCACGCGCCGATGGAGGCGGTGCTGTCCGCCGCCGCCGCGGCCGTGCGCGCCGCCGCAGAGTCCGGGCGGCCCGTTCGCTTGCTGCGGCTGAGCGACGGGGCTATCGCCGTCGGAGCATGGCAGGCGCTGGCCGTTCTGGCGGCGGAACGGACCGGCCCGGCGGCGGCGATCGGCTGGGCTGCGCCGCATTCGCCGGACGCCGGGTCAAGCGGGGCGGCGACCTGGCCTGCTGTTGATCCGTCGCAGCCGATACGCGCGTTGACGCTGATCAGCTACCGGGAGGATCCGGTCGTCCTCGATCGGCTGCATGACGCGGCGGGAGAGGCGAGCATAGAAGGCTGGCTGACGGCCGCGCGCTGGCCGCATGCAGACGCCACGGCCGCTCCAGCTTCGTCGGAGGCCTTCCTCTGGACGGAACATCCCGCCCCCGGCAAGAGCATAGGAAGGAGGGAAAGCGATGCGCTTCCGTCATATCGGCCGATTCGCCAAGCGTGACGGCCAGGCGACAATGCGACCGTTGGTCAGAGGGAACGAACAAGCCGGTAGGCGAACCGCTTCCGAATGGGTGAAGCAGGCCGCCTTCACCGGGATGCTGTTCGCGTTGTTCGCCGAATGGTTCTATCCCTTGAAGCAGCTTGGTCCGCATATCGATATGCATGAGATCCGTCCGTTTTTGGGGGCAATCGCTATCTTTCTTGCCGTGGGTCTGATTGTCCGGGGCCGGGCCCTGTCGATCGCGCTGCGCAGCGTTACGGCGATCGCGGTAACCGCATGGATGTTCGGGACCGCTTCCCTGCCGTATTCGGCAACGGCTATCGGCAGTCACCTCCGAGCGCTCCCCGACTCGGTCGCGGCGGGCCTTTCGATGCTCGGTTCCGCGTTGGCTGCCGATGCGGAACGGTGGATGGAGGGGGAATGGCTCCAGACGAGCGGCGAAGTCCGTACCTTGCTGCTGCTCGCCGGTTGGGCGATGCTGACTGCCTCCATTCAGGCGCAAATGCTTACCCGGCGGACGGTGCTGTTTTTCAGCGTGGCCACGATCTGCTATCTATTCGGGTTTCAATGGGGCTTCGGCCTCGAGGTGACAGACGCCGTCATTCGCGCGGCAGGCTGGGGCCTGCTCCTATCCGCCTGCCTTCATCTTGACCGCCGGCAGGCCGAGGATACCGAGCCGTCGAAGATACCCGGGATCCGGCCTCTGCGATGGCTGGGCCAAGCGGCGCTGGTGACGCTGCTGATCGTAGGCATCGGCTTCGGCCTGTCCCGGATGCCCGGCTGGACGCCGCCCGAGAGTCTGCCTTCGCTGAGCGAGTGGACCCAGACCCTGGCCGTCTCGGCGAACGAATGGGGCCCGTCCCGTCCGACGGCGAAACACGCGTCCTTGCGGGGGACGGCGATAGGCACGACCGGATACAGTACGGACGATACGGAGCTGGGCGGTGCGCTTCGCGATGATCCCCGCATCCTGTTCACGGCGGAATCGCCGGAGCCGACGTATTGGCGGGGAGAGAGCAAATCGCGCTATACCGGCCGGGGATGGGCGTCGTCGAAGGCCGCCCAGGAAGAAACGGTGGACGGATCGGGACGGCTGCAGATGCCCGATTCTCCAGTGTCGGGTTGGTCCGGGCCGTTGACGCAGACAGTTCGCTGGCAAGCGTATGCGCCGCATCTGCCGCTTGTCCTCGGCGGCCGGCCCGAACGGCTGGCGTCATGGATGCCGGACGGGGAGACGGAGGTTCCGGCCCAAGAGGGGATGGCGCTGCGCTACGACGCGCCGGGCGAACGCTATGCCCCTGACGCGAGTGCGCCAGCCGGATCACGGCTTGCTTATCAATACGAGACCCGCGTGATCAGGGCGGATGCGGCGATGCTGAGGGACGCGCCGAAGCTGTCGTCCGAGGAGAGGGCCCGCTGGAGCGAGGAGCTTCAGCTTCCGGACTCGCTCCCGCAACGGGTGAGGGAGCTCGGCGATCGGCTGGCCGAAGGATCGGCGGGTCCCTATGAGACTGTGCGGCGCGTGCAGGCGTTTCTGCTTCAGGAATATGCCTATACGAAGAGCGATACCGAAGTGCCGCCGGCGGGCCGGGACTTCGTGGACTATTTCCTGTTCGAGGCGAGGCAGGGCTATTGCAACCACTTCTCGAGCGCGATGGCGGTTCTTCTCCGCACCCAGGGCATTCCGGCGCGTTGGGTGAAGGGCTTCGCCCCCGGCGAGTTGACAGGGCCCGGGCAGTATACGGTACGGTCATCCGATGCCCATGCCTGGGTGGAGGTATATTTCCCGACCGTCGGCTGGGTGCCGTTCGAGGCGACCCCGCCGGCAGGAATGGCGGCAGCGGCAGAGGTTCCGGCGGATGCGGTGATCGCGGCCTTACCGGGCCAGGCGGCGCTTGCGGCCGATGGAGCGGCTGCTTCGGATGGAGGCGCCGATGCAGCGTTCGTTCCGTCCGCGCAGGTTCGCGAGCTGCTGGAGCAATCGCTTGAGTCGAAGGCTCCTCCGGCCTCGGGCTGGGAGCGGATGCAGCGCTGGGGGGAGGCAGCGCTTCATGCCGGGAAGCAGGGCCTGATCGCCATCGGGCAGCATCTCGCTGCGGAATGGGAGGCCTTGACCCGAATCGGGACGCTTCGCAGCGGGGAACAGACAGAGGCAGGGGCGGAGGCAGGGACGGGGCTATTGGGACTGCTTCGATATGCGGCGATCCGCCTGCCGGTCCTGGCAATCGGTTCGCTGTGGCTGGTTCTGTTGGCGGCCTGGATCGTGCGAACGCATTGGCGGCGCCTGGCTCCGGAGCGCAAGCTGCGGCGGCTCCTCCGGCTGCAGCAGCGCAGCTTCCAGAACGAACGGCTGCAGGAGATGGGCCGGATTGCCTGGCTTCTGCTTGAGCGGAAATACGGGCTGCGTCCGACCGGCATGACCTGGAGCGAGTATATTTCCGAGAAGCGCGGCGATCCCGAGCTGCTGCCGACGGCGGCTGATCCGGTACTGCAGCAGTTCATTCGCGACTGCAATGCGCTGCTGTTCGCCGGCCGGCATGCGGAGCGGGCCGTGCGCCAACGCTTCCTGGAAGGCTGCGCATTCGTGCTCCGCCAATGTACATGAGTCGCGGGTGCGGGGGCGGGAGCGCGCGGCGGCACATCCAACCCTAGCAAGAAGCGGGTGCTGTATGACCAGGTCCCTTTTCAACCACCGAGACGGGCAGTATAATTTACCATATGATCCTAAGGCAGTGAACTCGTATTGACATAGACATGGGGAGGCGGAGCATGGCTACATTAAAAGATATTGCCGAGCGGGTCGGCGTCTCCATCTCCACCGTATCACGGGTGGTGAACGGAGATGACAGCCGCCGCATCAGCGACGAGACGAAGCAGAAAATATGGCAGGCTGCGAAGCAGCTGAATTACCGTGCGAAGCCTGCACAGAAACCAACCGCAGGGGCGAAGCGGCCGCCGAAGCATTCCGCGCCGTTGACGATCGGCTGCATTTTATCCTTGCCGGATAATAAATACAATCATCCTTATTTTTCCCCCATCATCCAGGGCATCGAGGCGAAGCTGATGGAGGAAGGGATCGCGCTGGCGTTTCTTCATACCCAGGCGGAGCTGAAGAGCGGCGCGGTGCGGGAGGCGCTGCTGCATGAACGGGCGTTGAACGGCGTCATCTGCATCGAAGGGATGGAGCCGGAAATGTACCGCTGGCTTAAGGAGCGGGTGCCGGTCATCATCGGCATCGACGTAGCGGATCCGGATATCCCGATCATATCCTATGACCGGTTGGATGCGGCCCGGATCGCTGTTCGGCATTTGCTGGAGCTGGGGCATACCGACATCGGCTTCATCGGGGGCGCGGGCCTGCTCGGGCGCATGGAGCGGGAGAAGCGGTACCGGGGCTATAAAATGGCGTTGAACGAAGCGAATTGCCCTTTCCGTCCCGACTGGGTCATCGATGCCCAATGGGATGCCGACCAGAGTTACCAAGGCATGAAGCGCCTGCTGGAACGGCAAGAGAAGCCGACGGCGATGTTCTGCGCCAGCGATATGATGGCGATTGCGGCCATGCGCGCCGCTGCGGAGCTGGGACTGTCGATTCCCCGCGACATCGCCTTTATCGGCATCGACGACATCGAATTTTCGAAGTACAGCTCGCCCCCGCTCTCCTCGGTCCATATTCCGAAATACGAGATGGGCTACACGGCCGCCAAGATTTTGCTGGACAGTCTGCATCAGCCATATCCTTACCCGTTCCGAATGCTGCTGCCGTTCCATCTGCAAATCCGGGAGTCGAGCCGACCGCCGGAACGAAAAGCGCCTGTGGACGGATAGACGGGAACCCTGCCCTCATCCCGCCTCCAATTGCGCTTCCCATCCTGGAACCTCCAATGAAGCTGATGCCTTTGTTGGAGGATTTTTGATGCGTTCGACAGGTTAGGAGGTTTCCTTCCGCTCTGGCAGGCAGCATGTTCAAGACCGTGGGCCTTATCTGTTCAAGGCTGGGACGGATCTGTAATCATCCCCCTCTCCAGCCTCCTTAGTTTCAATCTCCCCTTCGTTCAGGAACGCCACTCGCGGGTAAAGCAACGGTTCCCCGGGAACAACCGAGCAGATGCTCGACGTTCTGTTTCCCGCTTCTTTTTGTGGTCGTCTTCCGAGCGTAGTTCGGAGTTCTTCCTGATAGGAAGGGATATTGAAGGGAAGAGCGGAGTCCCTGACTGGACGGGAGACCGGAGTAAAGGGGAGTTTTCTGAGTGGACGGGAGAATGGAGTAAAGGAGAAGGAGAGCAGTTGCCTTGACCGGACGAGAGGATGAAGACGAGGAGAGAGCGCAACGGAACGGAAATGAGGCTTGGCGGAGGTTCATGAGCCTAAGCCTAGAAGGAAGAAGGCAGGGATATGTGGAACGCACCTTACCAGTCCGGAGGGAGAAAACGGGGGGCGAAAAAGTTGCGGGGAGATGGCATGGCCGAGCCCTCTGGAAAGCAGAAGGCACATATTTTAGGGCTACCATAAGGGGGCCAGGGCAGGCCGGGTTTGCGACAGAGCTTGCTAACCTCCTGTCTCCCCATAGGCAGCAGGAATTATGGAGGCAGCCGAAAGCGCAACCTTCTCTCCGGCCGACGAGGGTTGCGCTGGAGGTCGTCATGAGCCGGACTAACGTCCTTAATCGGCAATCCGCAATTCCTCAATAGGTTAGGCAACGCAACGAAGGCGCTCCATACAGGGGAGCGCCTTCTCTATTGCACAGTATGTTATCTGTTCGCGGACGGGTAGTGCAGCAGGGTCATGTAGCGTATGGTGCGGTCGGTGCGGTTCGTGTACGTATGAACCTGATCGGCGGTGAAGCGCATCGTCGTCTTCGGCTCCAGCACGTATTCGTCGCCGCCCAGCGAGACGTGAAGCACGCCGTCAATCACCATGATGAACTCTTCGACGCCATCGTAGTGGGCTTCCGACACATGGGAGCAGCCCGGGTCCACCTCCACGCTGTACACCTCGAACCCCTTGTCCTGCTCGAAAGGAAAGATAGGAAACGTGCGGTATGCCCCTTCTTCCTCCACAAGCGGGGTAATATCCTCTATCTTGACAATCGACACGCTCGGCGTCGATTCTTCCATCAGGGTTGCGAAGGAGATGCGCAGACCATTCACAATTTTCCATAATACTGAAATGGTCGGATTCGATTCCCCGCGCTCGATTTGCCCGAGCATGCCTTTGCTGACGCCGGACATGTCCGACACCTGGTCCAGGCTCAGTCCCCGCGATTTGCGGATCTCTTGAAGGTTTTTCCCGATTTTTTTGTGGATCGGTTCTTGCATGGCGGTTCTCCTCTCCCACTCTGTACCGGATATCTGAAAACAATACAAAAGACCATGTACAATATAGCGCACGTTTGTGTAGTATATTATACAACAGCATGAAGTATTGGTATCCGTTTTCTTTCTATTGTATGTAAAACATATGGGAGGAGCAATCCGTAAATGACAGCGACGATGATCGGTTTGATCAAGGCAGAACGCAAGCCTGGAGCCGTGTTGAAGGAAGTACCGGTTCCGGCGTACGGCCCGGATGAAGTGTTGGTTCGCGTCAAGGCGTCCTCCATCTGCGGAACAGACGTTCATATTTATAAATGGGATGATTGGGCGGCCCGTACGGTCGTCACCCCGAATGTGTTCGGGCACGAATTTGCCGGCATCGTGGAGGCTGTCGGCGACCAGGTGACGAACGTGAAGGTCGGCGATCATGTATCGGGAGAAGGCCATGTCGTCTGCGGCGTATGCAAAGCGTGCCGCACCGGCAACGCCCATGTCTGCCCGCATACGCGCAGCTTCGGGATTACGCTGCCCGGCTGCTTCGGCGAATATGCCGTCCTGCGGGCGAGCAATGTCATCCAGAACGACCCTAAGCTTCCGTTAGAGATCGCTTGCTTGCAGGATCCGCTCGGCAATGCCGTGCAGACGGTGTTGGCCGGAGACATTGTCGGCAAAAGTGTCGCGGTCATTGGCGTCGGCCCGATCGGGCTGATGGCGATTGCGGTCGCGAAGGCGTGCGGCAGCGGAACGATTATGGCGGTGGACATCAATCCGTACCGGCTGGAGATGGCGAAGACGATGGGGGCGGATGTCATCGTCAACAGCAAGGAAGTGAATTCGGTGCAAGCGATTCGGGAGGCGACGAACGGGGAAGGCGCGGAAGTGGTGCTGGAGATGTCCGGCCATCCCGACGCGATTCGCGACGCGTTGAAGGCGGCGGCCCAAGCCGGCCGCGTCTCGCTTCTCGGCATTCCGAGCAAGGAGGTGGCCTTCGATCTCGCGGAGGATGTCATTTTCAAAGGGCTCCAACTGGTAGGCATAACCGGACGCCGCATGTACGATACGTGGTATCAGCTCAAAGGTCTGCTCGAACGGGGCCGAATCGATCTTTCGCCAATTATTACGCACCGGCTTACGCTCGACCGGTATGAGGAAGCATTCGACTTGATGTCTTCGGGGAATTGCGGCAAAATTGTATTTATACACCAGTAGTGACAAATACAGAAACGGAGGTGCGGCAGCATGGCCGGGTTTGATGTGATTGAGCAGCAATTGAAGGAATTGAAGGAGTCGGGCCGCTACCGTCCGCTTACCGTATGGGAAGGCGGATCGGATTCCTGGATGACGCTGCAGGGAGGCAAGCGCGTCCTGCAGATGTCGTCGAACAACTATCTGGGGCTGACGCAGCATCCCGCATTGAAGAAGGCGGCAGCGGACGCGATTGCGAAGTACGGCGTCGGCGCCGGTTCCGTGCGGACGATTACGGGCACGCTCGACATCCATGATGAACTGGAGCGCCGTCTGGCCGAATTCAAGGGTACGGAGGCGACACTGGTGTTCCAGTCGGGCTTCACGACGAACCAGGGGGTGCTGGCCTCGATTCTCGGTCCGGACGATGTCGTCATCAGCGATGAATTGAATCATGCCAGCATCATCGACGGGATTCGCCTGACGAAGACGAATAAGCGCATTTATGCGCACAAGGACATGGATCAGCTCGAAGCGGCGCTCAAGGAGAGCGGCGGCTTCCGCCAGCGGGTCGTCGTCACCGACGGCGTCTTCAGCATGGACGGCGATATCGCCCCGCTGCCGCATATCGTCGAGCTGGCGGAACGGTATGACGCGATCGTCTATGTCGATGACGCGCATGCCAGCGGCGTGCTCGGGAAGCATGGCAAAGGCTCCACCGATCACTTCGGCCTGCATGGCCGGGTGCATATCCAGGTCGGCACGCTGTCGAAGGCGATCGGCGCGGTTGGCGGCTACGTGGCCAGTTCGCATTCCTTGAAGGATTACTTGACCAATGTGGCCCGATCGTTCCTGTTCAGCACGTCGCTGCCGCCTTCGGTAGCGGCCACCTGCCTCGCTGCGATCGAGGTGCTCAAGACGGAGCCGGAATTGACCGAGCGGCTGTGGCGCAACGCGAATTCGTTCCGCAGCATGCTGCAGGCGGAAGGCTTCGACACCGGCGTGAGCGAGACGCCGATCATTCCGATTATCGTGGGCGATCCGGCCCGCACGAATCAATTCTCCCGCCGCTTGATGGAGGAGGGGATCTGCGCCCAAGGCATCGTCTATCCGACGGTCGCCATGGACAAAGGCCGCGTCCGCCTCATCGTGACGGCCCAGCATACGGATCAGGACCTCGCATTCGCCCGGGAAGTGCTGACGAAGGTCGGCAAAGAGTTCGGACTGATTTAATTTTCTTTTTTCTTTGGCAAGTTGAGGTGCTCCATGTTGGCCACTCGCTTTCTCTTTTGAAAGCAGAGTGGCTTTTTGGCGTTCCTTAGGAGACATAGGATTGATTTGCTTCTTGACACCATCTGGAACTCTCTTATAATCATTAATATCACTTATTATTGCTTAATATTACTTAACTTCACTTAATGATGGGAGAGAAAAGCATGTTTCAAGAGGAACGGCTTGCCGCTATTATGGAACATCTGCGGCTCAATAAGCGGATCGAAGTCGACGAAATATGCGAGTTGCTGAATGTATCGCGCGATACAGCAAGGCGGGACATCATCAAGCTGGAAGAGCGGGGCTGCATCATCCGCACGCGCGGCGGCGCCATTCTGCCCACGTTATCGAAGGAGATGCCGACATACGAGCAGCGTCTGCAGAAGGCAACGGCGTCCAAGCAAGGGATTGGCCGCTTGGCCGCCTCGCTGCTGCGCGACGAAGACTACTTCTATGTCGATTCTTCCACGACTGTGCGTTATATGGGTGAATATATGACCACGAAGCGGAACGTCGTCGTTACCAACTCTATTGACATGGCCGGCATGCTGGCGGCCAAGGACGAGGCGCGGATTCATCTGCTCGGCGGCCTGTTATACAACGGACAGCGTATGGTATACGGCCCGCGCGCCATTGAGATGATGGGCGATTATCATCTGGATAAGGCCTTTATCGGCACCTGCGGCTTATCGCCGGAAGGCTTGACGACGGATTTCGAGGAGGAGAGCTATCTCATCCGTCAAGTTCTGCGCAAGGCCGATCAAGTGATTGTGCTGGCCGATCATTCCAAGTTCGACAAGCAGATGTTCCACCGTGTAGCGGGTCTGGAGGACATCGACTTCATCATTACGGATCGGGAGCCGGGTGAAGCGTGGACACGGCAGCTCCGCGAGGCAGCCGTGGAGCTGCTGGTGGCGGACGGGGGGAGTTGCGCGTGATTAACAGGCTAATCTGGATGGGGTGTCTCTCGTATGTCGTGACCGGCGTGACACTGGTTATTATGGGGGCCGTGCTCCCCGAGCTTCTGGCTAGCTACGGACTGAACTATACCGATGGCGGACTGCTCATTTTCGTGCAATTTCTTGGCATGCTTACCGGCGTGCTCGGCATGCCGGCGATTTCGCGCCGGTTAAGCCGCAAGCGGGCCGTCATTCTTGGACTGTTATTCATCAGCTCCGAGCTGCTTCTGTTCTTCCTTCCGCCCTGGCCTGTTGTCATCGCATTGGCCGGGTTGGCGGGCGCCGGCGCGGGGCTGCTGGAATCATGCATCGGCACGATTATACTGGTCGCCGTCAAGGAGAAGCAGGCCATTGCCATGAGCAAGCTGGAAGTCACCTTCGGCATCGGGGCTCTGGCGATTCCGTTCGCAGCCAGCTTCCTGATCGCGCGCGGCATATGGACGTATTCGTTCTTGCTGCTGGGGACAAGCGCGCTGATCACGGCCCTGGTCTGGCACAGATTATCGTTCGGCAGCACCGATGCGATGCTGACCCGCACAGTGAAGCGGGACGGCCGGGCAGTGCCATCAGCTGCTTATTCCGCCAAGTCGCTGCCGTTTCTCGTGCTGTGCGCCGTTTTTTTCATGCTGTATGGGGGCAGCGAAGTATCGGTCGTGCACTTTTTCCCGTCGATGTTCATTGAAAAATGGGGCATCACCAGTTCCCAGGCGACCTTGACCGTCACCACCTACTGGACGGCGATGGTGATCGGACGGGCGCTCTGCGGCGTGCTCGCGGAGAAGCTGACCTACTATCGCTTCATGTGGCTGACCACTTCAGGAAGCGTAGTCGTCCTGCTGCTGCTCCCCTTCAGTCCGCAGGCATGGGCCGGCTTCGTGATCAGCTTCCTGCTCGGGCTCGGGATGGCGGGCATGTTCGCCATTATGCTCATCTACGCGAATCAGGCGCTGCCCGGCATGACGGAGCGCACGACCAGCATTTTGCTGGCGGCCAACGGACTTGGCGGCTCGCTGATGCCAATTGCCGTGGGCAGGATGATGGATATCTTCCCGGTTCAGGCGGTCATGTGGCTTTTCTTCGGGGTCATGCTGACGATGCTGCTGCTCGTATTCGCGTCCTGGCGCCGCAAGGGCCTGATGATAGCGGAAACCCGGCATACGGTTGCCGTTTGTGAGGATTAAGGCTTGCTGCGGTTTTCTTGCCGGAGCGAAGGGGATCACATCGTCAGGGGTAAATGAAATGCGAGGAGAGCATGGATCTATTGCAAGCGGAAGCCTGGTTAAAAGGCGAGTCACGGCGTATCCGGAGGCTCGCTTTTTTGATTTCTCTGAATTTAATCTCATGGGGCTGACCCAATATTGGGGGACGAAACGGAGACCACCTCGCATAACTCGCATTCACCTCTCTATGACAAACAAAAATTGAGCATTGTGTAACAACCAAAAAGGGTTAAGGCCCGGATGAGTAACAAACATGAGAGTGACACTCTACGGAGCGTTTATTGAGTAAGATAGGCATAACCGATATTCTTGAATTACGGGAGGTGGACAATATGGATTGCAATAAAGTGGGAAAGCTCATTCTGAGTCTTCGTAAAGAGAAAGGCATGACGCAGAAGGATTTAGCCCATCTTATGAATATAAGCGACAAGACGATTTCAAAATGGGAACGTGGTTTAGGGTGTCCGGATGTGTCCCTGCTTGGTGTGCTATCCAAAATATTAGGGGTAAATATTGAGAAGATTTTATCGGGGGAGTTAAAGCCGAATGAAAAAGATAGAGGGAATATGAAGCACATTAAATTTTACGCATGTCAATGCTGTGACAATGTCATGACCAGTACAGGGGCAATAAATGTTTCATGTTGCGGTAGGGTATTGGAACCATTGCTTTCAAAGCCAGAGGACGATGAGCACGAAATAATCGTTCATGAGATTGAAGATGATTACTTCGTTACACTTCAACATGAGATGGACAGAGAGCATTATATAGCCTTTGTTGCTTATATCTCTTATGACAGGTTACTGTTCATAAAATTGTACCCGGAACAAAACGCGGAATTGCGTTTCCCCAAAATGCACGGCGGAACGTTATATGCATATTGCAACCGACACGGATTGTGGAAAACTGACAAAATGAAGCAGGGAACAAGGAGGGTTATCTGAGGTGGGAAAGGCACTACTTATTATTGATATGCAGGTTATGCCTTTTGTATGGAAGAATTACGGTGGAAAACCTCTCTATCAAGAAGAAAAACTGCTTGAAAATACAAAGTGCTTGATTAATAAAGCTCGAAAGAGAAATTCACCTGTTTTCTATATCATGTATACAGAGCCGGAGGGTTCCCCAAGATCTGAGAATCAACCGCTATGGCAAGTACATGAACAGATCGCTCCTGCTGCACATGATCATGTTATTAGTAAAAATTATGCGGACTCATTTCTTGAATCCGAGCTCAATGCCCAATTGCAAGATTACGGTATTGACACATTAGTAATGTGCGGAATTCAAACCGAGTATTGCGTCGATACGACTGTGAAAAGTGGTTATTCGCGCGGCTACAAAGTAGAATTGGTAAAAGACTGTCACAGCACCTATGATTCCGATGGATTAACAGCAGTACAAATCATAAACCATCATAATAGCATTCTTGCTCAATTTGCTGGAATTGTTCACTCAAGTGAAGTCCAGTTTTAGAATCCAGACTGCTCCGATTGTTCCGCAGCCTCCGTCGATACTTGCCTGTTCTTTCACGTTGTTTTTGAAAATACCTAGCTCTTTATAAAGCCGAAGACATTGGGCTGGAGATTGTATCCATACACATTTTGATCTATTCGTCACTTACTTTCTCGCCCCGTTTGCACATCTAGCTAGCGTGTTTAAGTCATAACACAACACACATTAATTTGCCCCAAATCAGGAAATAAATTTTACGTTTTTTTGAACAAAACAGGTTGACGTTGGCGAATCACCCGAGATATAATGGCCACAAGCATAAAAGAAAACCCTTACATGAACGTATTTCGGGTGATGTCAAGCGGTTTGTCCGAAATTTGTTTGCGCAAATTGCGCGCAAAAATTATTGTGCAAACGCAATGAGGGCGCTGCCTCGACTTATTGCCTATTGCCTGTCATTCATCAGCTTCATTGCGCGTTTGCGCGTAACCGAATCGTATTTTCCAGAGGTTGAATACTCCAAGGTGAAAAGGGGACAGAATCATGCAGCAAGTACGCATAGGAATGATCGGAGCCCGCGGGAGGGGCGGGATTGCGAAGTATTGGCACAAGCCGGACGGCCGTTCCATCGTTGTCGGCGCGGCGGATATTTATCCGGAGAAGCTGGAGGAATTCCGGAAGGAGATCAATCCGGATGCTTTCGTGACGACCGATTACCGCGAACTGATCGCGCGGGACGATATTGATGCCATCGCGGTCACATCGCCCGATTATTGCCATGAAGAGCATGCGGTGGCTGCGCTGAAGGCCGGCAAGCATGTCTTTTGCGAGAAGCCGCTCGCGATCACCGTCGACGGCTGCGACAACATCCTCAAGGCGTGGCAGGAATCCGGCAAGAAGCTGATGGTCGGCTTCAATATGCGGTATATGAATATGTACCGGACGATGAAGGAGATTGTCGATTCCGGCGTTATCGGCGAGATTAAGGCGGTCTGGGTGCGCCATTTCGTCGGCTGGGGGGGCTATTTCTACTTCCACGATTGGCACGCGAACTCCGCCAATTCGACCGGACTGCTTCTGCAAAAGGGCTCTCATGATATCGACATCATTCATTGGATTACCGGTCGCTATGCGACGAAGGTGTCGGCCTTCGGCGGGCTCGATTTCTACGGCGGCGGCAAGCCGAACGATCTGACATGCCCGGCATGCGATGAGCGGGAGACGTGCACGGAGGTCAGCCCGGGCCGCCTGATCGAATGCGCCTTCCGCGAGGAAGTGAATGTGGAAGACAATAATGTGGTCATTATGGAGCTGGAAGGCGGCATTAAGGCATCGTATTTGCAATGTCATTTCACGCCGGACTATCAGCGCAACTATACATTCATCGGAACCGAAGGACGGATGGAGAACAACGAGCTGGAGAACAAGGTCTACGTGTGGACCCGGCGCTCGAACAATCCGCGCGAGCTGTCCAACCGGGTCTACGAGATTAAGGAAGCGAAGGGCTCCCACGGCGGTGCCGATCCGAATATTTGCAAGGACTTCGTAGATATGATTCTCGACGGCAAGATGCCGGTCGCGACGCCGCTGGCGGGCCGCATGAGCGTGGCTGTAGGCTGTGCGGCGACGGAATCGCTTCGCGGCGGCGGAGGCGTGGTGCAGGTCTCTCCGGCGCCGGATGCGGCCGTTCTCCAGGGTAGCGGCAACGGATAACGAAGAGGGTTCCCGCATCTCCTGCGACGGAGTTTTGCAGCATGGGGATACGGGAACCCGCACCCGATCTTTGATCTTGTTAAAAATTTACAAAATGTATAATTGATGTATTTAACTTGAAAATTACCCGGCAAGAGAAGGTCTATCGGTGAATGGCGAGAGAAAGGAGAGTGAATGAAGAGTTGAGCAAAACAGGGGTTACCCCGGAAAGCTTACCGGCGGTTCGGGCCGCCGGATCCTCCCGGGTCTGGCGCTCGATCAAGCGCAACTGGCAGCTGTATGCGCTCATTGCGCCGGTCGTTGTCTACTATATCATCTTTCATTATTTGCCGATGTACGGCGTGCAGATCGCGTTCAAGGATTTCATCGCTTCCAAAGGAATCTGGGATAGTCCCTGGGTGGGCTTCAAACATTTCGAACGGTTTTTCAGCAGCTATTTCTTTGAACGGCTTATTGTGAATACGCTTACAATCAGTCTGTATACGCTGCTGGTCAGCTTTCCGATTCCGATATTGCTGGCCTTGATGCTGAATGAAGCGAAGGCGCAATGGTTCAAGAAGACCGTACAGACGATTACGTACGCGCCGCATTTTTTGTCCGTCGTCGTCGTCGTCGGCATGCTGTTTATTTTCTTGAATCCGAGCACGGGCATCGTCAACCATCTGATCGTCGCGCTCGGAGGGGAGCCGATCGCCTTCATGACGGACGCGAAGTGGTTCAAGACGCTGTATGTGCTGTCGGACGTATGGCAGACGATGGGCTGGAGCTCGATCATTTATCTGGCGGCCTTGTCCGGCGTCGATCATCAGCTTCATGAGGCCGCGACGATTGACGGAGCCAGCAAGCTGCAGCGCATCTGGCACATCAATATTCCGACGATTGCCCCGACGATTATTATTTTGCTGATCCTCAATCTGGGGGCGGTGATGGCGGTGGGCTTCGAGAAAATTTTCCTGATGCAGAACAATCTGAATCTCGCCAGCTCGGATGTCATCTCCACCTATGTGTACCGCAGCGGGATACTGGATGCGCAGTACAGCTTCTCCGCCGCTGTCGGATTATTCAATTCGGTCGTCAACTTCGCGCTCTTGATTGTCGTGAACTCGATCGCGAGACGCGTAAGCGCGACGAGCCTATGGTGAGGAGGGGGTTGCCATGATTGATCGCTCCATCGGAGACCGCATCTTCGATGCCGTCAATTACGTCTTGTTAACGCTGGTCATGCTCATTGTGCTCTATCCGCTCCTCTTTGTCCTGAGCGCCTCCGTCAGCAACCCGGAGACGGTGCTGCGCGGCGAGATGTGGCTCATTCCGAAGCAGATCAATTTCGACGCATACGCCAAAATTTTTCAGAATAAAGACATTCTCCTTGGTTACGGCAACACGATTCTATATACCCTTCTCGGCACGGCCATCAATCTCATCATGACGATATGCGCGGCGTATCCGCTCGCACGCAAAGACTTCCTCGGCCGGGGGCTGATTACCGGCATCATCGTATTCACCATGTTCTTTGGCGGCGGGCTCATTCCTACGTACTTGCTCATCAAAAACTTGAATATGCTCGACACGCTGTGGGTGATGGTGATTCCGAACGCCGTCGCGGTCTGGAACATCATCATTATGCGCACCTTCTTCCAGCAATCGATTCCGGGCGAGATTCAGGAGGCGGCCATGATTGACGGGTGCAGCCATATCCAGACCCTGCTGCGCATCGTCCTGCCGCTGTCGATGCCGATTATCGCCGTCATGGTGCTGTTCTACGCGGTCGGCCACTGGAATTCCTATTTCAACGCGCTGATTTACTTGTCCAGCAAAGACAAATTCCCGCTGCAGCTCATTCTGCGCGAGATTCTGATTCAGAGCGATTCGGGCGACATGATCAAGCTGACGTCGGAATCGGCGGTGAAGATGAAGATGAGTGTGGAGGGCTTGAAATATGCGGTGCTGGTCGTGGCGAATTTGCCGATGCTCGTCCTGTATCCGTTCCTGCAGCGTTATTTTGTCAAAGGCATCATGATTGGAGCACTGAAAGGGTAACCGCCCAAAAAGGATAGGCCAATATCAAAAAGGGGGAAATGCGGTGAAATCTAGAAAATGGCTGATGACGACGATGTGCGTGCTGCTGAGCTTCTCGCTGCTGATTACGGCTTGCGGGGGAAGCGGCGGCGGAGGGGGAGCCGATGCCGGCAATCGCGACGAACGGCTCGCCGCGATGAACAAGGAAGGGATGCCGATCGCCAAGCAAAAGATGACGATGTCCGGCTTCGCCGCGAAGTTCTATGCTTCGGCGGACTGGAGCAAGCTGATGCTCTGGGAAGAATACGAGAAGATGACCAATATTCATATCGATTGGGAGACCGTGCAGATCGACAGCTTGAAGGAGAAGCGCAACATCAAGCTGGCCGGCGGCGACTATCCCGAGATGTTCTTCGCCTCCGCCTTCGGCAAGAGCGATCTGATCAAGTATGGAAGCCAGGGCACCTTCCTGCGGCTGAACGAGCTGATCGACGAGTATGCCCCGAATTTCAAGGCGTTGATGGAGAAATACCCGATCGTGAAGCAGGGCATCACGATGCCGGACGGCAGCATTTACGGACTGCCGACCGTGTTCGACCCGGACTTCAAGTCGCTGTTCTACGGGACGCCGTGGATGAAGAAGGAATGGCTCGACAAGCTGGGGCTGAAGCCGCCGACCAATCTGGAGGAGCTGCACACGGTGCTGAAGGCAATCAAGGACGGCGACCCGAACGGCAACGGGAAGAAGGATGAGATCCCATGGGGTTCCCGCGGCGTCTGGATTATGATCAACTTCCTGAAGGGCTCGTTCGGGCTGAACAAGAACGGGACGGCGAATCCGAACGTCGACCTCGATCCGGACACCGGCAAGCTCCGGTTCGTCCCCGCGACGAAGCAGTATAAGGAACTGCTGCAATATGTCGAGAAGCTGCACGCAGACGGATTGTTCGATCCGGAGACGTTCACGATGAAGGACACCGACCTTACGTCCAAGGCGACCGCCGGCGTGTACGGGTTCCTGGACGGCGTCAATCCGGAGGCCGTCTACAATCAGGAGGGCTATGTCGGCATGCCGGTGCTCGAAGGCCCATACGGCGACAAGACCGCGACCAATATTGGATCGCCGCTCGGCAATATCGGCATGTTCGTGCTCACGGACAAGGCGAAGAACCCGGAAGCGGCCATTCGCTGGATGGATCATTTCTACAGCGATGAAGGGGTCAAAATGTTCTTCATGGGCTTCGAAGGCGTGACGTACAACGTGAATGACAAGGGCGAATACGAGTACTTGGATACGATTACGAACAATCCGGACGGCTTGAACCTGGATCAAGCGGTCAGCCAATATCTTACCTGGCCGGGCGGATATTATCCGGGAATGGTGATGCGGAAGTATTTCAAGGGGGCGGAAGGGCTGCCTTCGTCGGTTCAGAACGCCGAGGAGGCGGAGCCGCGCTCGATACCGATGAGCGAGGTCTGGCCGGCCTTCAACTTCACGCCGGAGGAGCAGGATGAGCTGACGACCATTCAGACGGATATTCATACGTATGTCGATGAGATGCGCGACAAGTTCGCTTCGGGCGCCGTCGGATTCGACCAATGGGACAATTATGTGCAGCAGCTGGAGAAGATGAATCTGAAGCGTTATCTTGAGATTTACCAAGCGGCCTATGAGCGTTATGTGAAATCGAAATAGACAATAGCAGCCCCGCGCCGAGCAGTCGGCCGCGGGGCTAGCTGCGTCTGGCCGGGTCTGGCCGCGACTACAGCAGCGGCAGAATCTCGTCCCAGACCGCATCGAGGATGCTCTGCATATCCCCCTCGTTGCTGTTGATGGCGATCGCCGCATCGCGGCCGGGGATCACGATGCAGAACTGCCCGTGCGCGCCGTCGGCCCGATAAGCGTCATGCGTGCACATCCAGAACTGGCAGCCATAGCCCTGGCTCCAGTCGATGCTGCCCTCATTGCCGATATGCTTGCGCGTGGCGAACGCAATCCATTCCGCGGGGATCAACTGCTCGCCTTCCCAAGCGCCCCGCTGCAGCAGCAGCTGTCCGAAGCGGCTCAACTCCTCGTTGCTGATGCGCAGCCCCGCGCATCCGAGCGTGACGCCGAGCGGGGACGTGTCCCATTCGACGCGTTCCATCCCGAGCGGCTCGAACAGGCGCGGGGTCAAATATTGATGGACCGTCTCGCCTACGGCGGCTTGCACCATCGCCGAAATCATGAAGGTGTCGCCGCTGCTGTAGGTGAACCGCTCGCCGGGAGGACGGTCCAGCGGCAGCGACATATAATATTTGGCCCAGTCCTTCTCCTGGAGCGACCTTCTCTCATCGGCCCACAGCGGCGGAGCGTCATGGCCGGAGGACATCCGCAGCAGATCGTACAAGCGGATGCGGCCGGGCTCAAGGGCGGGAGCATCCGCCATTCCTTCCCGCACATGCTGCGGAAACACGTCCCCCAGCGTCGTCTCCAAGGTCAGCTTCCCTTCCTCGATTGCCAGTCCGGCCGCCATGCAGGTGAATGATTTGCTGACCGAATGCTGTGCGCGGCGGATATCTTCGCCCGCATCCCATTGCGCCGCCAGACGGCCGCCTTGCCGCACCCGCGCCGAGAGGACGTTTAATTTCTTCTCGGTTACCCGCTGTACAAAACCGGTTAATACTTGAGACATCATCCAGTCCTTCTTTCCTTTAGGATTTCGAAATGAGGCAGAGAGGAGCGCTCGCAGGAAGAGCGGTGTCTCCTTATGTATATCGTAATAGAAACGTTTCCGTGATAAGTCGCCAAGCTGTTATTTATCATATTACAATCGCTTTCATACCCTGTCAATGAACGAAAAGCGAGCGCTTTCTTGTATCCTATTACATCAATATAAGGAGATATATAAATAAAATGGAATAAGGATGCTGATACTTCTACTTCTTTTGAGCTTATTTCTCGAAAAAATCATTGACAGGCTCTGAGTGCGAGATCTATGATTTAGTCGAAACGATTCGAAAAAACGCTTTCATGGGGGCGAGGCGCCAATGGCAGCCTGATTGTTAGGCGCGAACCCGCTTCAAGGATCGAATTCTATGTTTTCAAATTCTGGAGAATGAAAGGGATTACATATGGCGCATGTAACGATAGACACCGGCTCAACGACATTGCGAATGACAACGAACATTCACGTCGTCTATCCCATGGAGTCTCCGGATCCGTCAGGCAGCACGCTGTACCTGTTGCACGGGGCGGGGGACAATGCGAGCACGTGGCAGCGGCTGACGACGATCGAGCTGTATGCGGCCAAGTACGGATGCACGGTCATCATGCCGGAGGCGAACCGCAGCTACTATACGGATATGGAATTCGGGTTGGATTATTTTTATTACCTTACCGAGGAGCTCCCGGAGCTGTGCACGCGCATGCTTCGCATGAATACCGATCCCGGGAGGACATTTGTCGCCGGATTGTCCATGGGGGGCTACGGCGCGTTGAAGTGCGCGTTGACTTACCCCGAGCGGGTATGCCCGGGCCGTATCCTTGTCCGGAGTGACCGATATCAAGAGGCGTCTTCTGGACCCGGAGATGCCCCCGGGCATGGTGAAGGAGATGCAGGCGGTGTTCGGTCCCGAGCTGAAGATCAGGCCGGAACAAGATCTGTACGCCTTGGCGGCGAGGAGAGCGGAGGAGAAGGGCGAGCTTCCGTCCATCCTGTGCTGCTGCGGCTCCGGCGACCCGTTCATCGCGATGAACCGCGACTTTGCCGCTTACATGCAGGGCACTCGATTCGACTTCCGGTACGTGGAAGGACCGGGAACGCATGACTGGCTCTTCTGGGAAGAGCATTTGAAGACGGCATTTGACTTCCTGTATGAATACAAGAACCAGGGAGAGAGAGGAGATGCAATTTGAAAGCCACCGCTTTAGATCCAGACGGACATGTGAAAGGACATTCGAAATCCGGAAGCCTGCTTACGCAAATATGGAAGAACAGAATGGTGTATACGCTGCTTCTTCCCGGGTTGATCTGGCTGCTGCTGTTCGCCTATTTGCCGATGGGCGGCCTCTCGCTCGCCTTCAAGGATTACAAGGCGAATCTCGGAATCTGGGGCAGCCCGTGGGTCGGATTCGAGAATTTCAAGTACGTGTTTCGCGATCCGGCGTTCATCGATGCCTTATGGAGAACGCTGTACATCAATATTATTAAGCTGGTCATACAGTTCCCGTTCCCGATTCTGCTCGCTCTGATGCTGAACGAGCTCCGGATGCGGCGGACGAAAAAAATCTTCCAGACGGTCTTTACGTTTCCTCATTTCCTGTCCTGGATTATCGTATCCGGCGTCGTCATCAATGTGCTGGCTTATGACGGGCTCGTGAACAGCGCTCTGGCGCTGCTCGGCCTGCCGACGATCAACTTCCTCGGCTCGGAGGAGATGTTCGTTCCGATGCTGCTGCTGACGGACATTTGGAAATCGACAGGATGGGGCGCAATCATCTACTTGGCCGCGATATCCGGGATCGACCAGGATCAATACGAGTCGGCCCAGATCGACGGCGCGTCGCGCATGCAGCAGATGTTCCGGATTACGCTGCCGAACATTTTGCCTACCGTCACCATCATGTTCATTTTGTCGGTGGGCGGCCTGATGTCGTCGGGCTTCGATCAGATTTTCAACCTGGCGAACGCGGCGACGAAGAACGTGTCGGAAGTATTGGATGTGTATATTTACCGCATTACGTTCCAGTCTTCTACGGACTTCTCGTTTTCCACCGCGGTCAGCCTGTTCCGTTCGCTCGTGAATATGATCCTCCTGCTTCTGGCGGACAGGGTTGCCAAAATGCTGGGCGGAGACGGTCTGTTCCGATAAGAGAGGGGTGCAAAGGATGAGCAAGACAGCTGCCAAGAAGCAGCATAAGTTCCGCGCAGGAAAAATGACGGCGCTCGATTACATGATTTTCTTCCTGCTGCTGATATTCGCCTTATTGATTCTGATTCCGTTTTGGAATGTCATTATGATCTCCTTCTCGACGCCGAAGGAATATGCCGATAATCCGCTGATGATGTTCCCGAGAAATCCGACCCTGGCTTCCTACAAGGCTTTGTTCGAGGACGGAAGCATTTTGGCGGGCTACTGGAATACGCTCAAGCTGCTTATCGTAGGCTTGCCGCTCAGCCTGTTCCTGACGAGCAGCATGGCCTACGCGCTCAGCAGAAGCAAGTTCCCGGGCAAGAAGATGATCTTCTTCCTCGTGCTGTTCACGATGATCTTCAACGGCGGCATCGTGCCCCTCTATCTGATTATGAAATCGCTCCATCTGACAGGCACGCTGTGGTCCGTCATCCTGGCCGGCAGCTTCAGCGCTTTCAACATGATATTGATGATGAACTACTTCCAGAGCCTGCCTGAATCGCTGATGGAATCGGCAAGATTGGACGGAGCGGGCGAATGGAGAATTCTGTTCTCCGTCGTCCTGCCGCTGGCGGCGCCGATTATGGCGACCATCACGCTCTTCTACGGCGTCGCCTACTGGAACAGCTGGTACGACGCGATGATTTTCCTGCGCAAGGCGGATCAGCTCCCGCTGCAGAACGTACTGCGGACGATTATTGTCGAGTCGCAGACCAACGCCTCGAACGCGTCCAGCGTCGATGCGGTCGGCAAGCAAGCTTTTTCAACAGGGATGAAAATGGCTGCGGTCTTCGTGACGATGGTGCCGATTATGTGCTTCTTCCCGATGCTGCAAAAGCATTTCGCCAAAGGGGTGTTAACAGGGGCTATCAAGACCTGATTAATACGGATAGAGGCCGTTCAAAAAGTCCGCTTTGGATCACGAAGCCGAACTTTTTGAACACTCATAAGTTAGATTTTTGCAATGAAAATCTAAATCACGGGGGAGACATGAAATGAAAACGAACAAAAAGCTGTCGGTAAAATCTGTTCTGGCCATCGCCTTATGCGCGGTCATGCTGATGGTGGCTGCTTGCTCGAAGCAGGAAGCGCAAGGCGGCAATGAGAAGGAGGGCGACGGAAGCTACAAGGACAAGCTGACCATCTCCGTGGCGAGCACGATTCAGCTCAAAGACGGCCAGCTCGACAATGAGTTCCACAAGTTCTGGATGGACAAGTTCAACATCGATTGGGACTACAACTTTATCGAATGGGATTCCTGGGGCGAGAAGCTGCGGCTGTGGATCAACTCCGGCGACCTGCCTGACGTTGCGACCTGGAACTACATTCACGGCGACGCGATGAACTATATCGACCAGGGGCTGCTCTACAAGCTGCCGGATGACTGGAAGGAGCGCTGGCCGAACGTGGCGGCGGCTTACAAGCTGACGGGCCTGGGCGAGAAGCTGGAAGAGCTGACGGGAGGGACGTACGTGCTGCCGCGGCCAGTCTATTACGAGAACAAGCCTGCCGATCCGCTGGTGAATCAGATGGGGGTCGTCATGCTGCGCAAAGACTGGGCGGAAGCGGTCGGATTCGAACTGAAGGATGCGTACACGACGAGCGAACTGATGGAGTATGCCAAGCTGGTGAAGGAGAAAGACCCGGGCAAAGTTGGCGGGAATCTGGTGCCGCTGTCCTTTAACGCAAGCGACGCGCTGACGTACATCATTATGCCGAACAGCGAGCATGCCCGCGTCGAATCGGCGTTCTACAAAGGCGAAGACGGCAAATACCACTGGGGGCCTGCCGATCCGGAGACGCTTGCCGGCCTGAAATTGATGCAGCAAGCCTATAAGGACGGATTGCTGAACCCTGAATTTTATACATGGAAGAGCGGCGAAAGCGGCGACAACTTCCGTGTAAAGGGCACCGCTGCGGTGGCGGGCCTGGGCGGTCTCGCTTCGTACCGGCAAGACGTGGATAAGGCGATGAAGAAAAATCTCGGCCTCGAGAGCGACGATCTCGTCCATTCCGCAATCTTGTTGGGCGATGACGGGAAGTACCGCAACCTGGAGCAAGTCAATTTCTGGTCCGCGCTCATTTTCTCGCCGGACATCAGCGAGGAGAAATTCGAACGCATCATGGATCTGCTCGACTATTCGACGTCCCAAGAGGGACAAATGCTGCTCAACATGGGCTTCGAAGGCAAGGATTGGAACCGCGGCGACAACAAAGAGCTCGTCAGCCTGTTGCCGGAAGGCACGTCTCTGGAAGATAAGTACCCAAGCCGCTTCGAGGGGCTGTACCTCCTGGGCGACGATTTCAGCATGATCAACCCGGCGATTAAGAAGGAATACCGTGATCGGGCCGTGCTGCACTACCAGAACAAGGCGAAGTTCGGCAAAGAAGGAGGCAAGCTGGCCGAGTACGACTGGACGGTTCAACTGTACGATTCCAAAGCGAAAAATCAGGCGACCTTCGCATATGAGTCGGAGTATACGAACCTGATTCTGCAAAACGGCGATCTGGAAGCGAACTGGAAGAAATGGGTGGACAGTAAAATGCCGCTTGTCCAACCGGTTCTGGATGAACTGAACAAACAATAAGAAATACGAATGTTGCTGCAAGTGAAGTTGGCCTGAGGCGTTCGCCAGCGGTCCGAGTCGATGGAACCCGGTATGCAGGATAGTCCCATGCAACCGGGTTCTTCGCTTCACCGTCCAGCTCTTCTGAATGAGGAATGTGCATAACTCCGCGGCGGAGGGTCCCCCCTCGCACATGAACGGGAGCGCTGGACGCCGATGATTGTGTCTCTGTCATTCCGGTTATGCATGTTCCTGAGAAAGGAGAAGGAATCTGCCGGTGATTCAAGGTTGAACACCGGTTACACTCTGGAAGCAAAAATGAACACGCCCTTATAAAGGAAGCAATGGAGGAACGAATATGGACAATCAGCAATTAACCGCCCTGCTGCGGCAGATGACGTTGGAAGAGAAAGTCGCGCAATTGCTGCAGCTTACGGCTCATTTTCATGAAGGCGCAGCGAGTGAAGGACAAGTGACCGGTCCAATGGAAGAGATGGGGATTACGGAAGCGATGGTGAACGCCAGCGGATCCGTGCTCGGCCTGTCGGGCGCGCAAGCGGTCATTGACGTGCAGAGATCCTATTTAAGCAAAAGCCGGCTCGGCATTCCGCTGCTGTTCATGGCGGATGTCGTGCACGGGTTTAAGACGATATTTCCGATTCCGCTCGCGATCGGGTGCTCCTGGGACGTGGACCTGGCGGAGAAGAGCGCGGCGGTGGCCGCCAAGGAATCGGCGGCGGCGGGCATCCATGTCACCTTCGCGCCGATGGTGGATCTCGTGCGCGATCCGCGCTGGGGAAGAGTGATGGAGACGACCGGGGAAGACCCGTATCTGAACAGCCTCTTCGCGCGCGCATTCGTTCGCGGCTACCAGGGCGGCAATCTGAAAGAGGATACCGATCGCCTCGCGGCCTGCGTCAAGCATTTCGCCGCTTACGGCGCGCCGGAAGGCGGACGCGACTACAATACGGTCGACATGTCGGAGCGCCAGTTGCGCGAAACCTATTTGCCGGCATACAAGGCGGCGCTGGACGAGGGCTGCGCAATGGTGATGACCTCCTTCAATACGGTCGACGGCATTCCGGCCACCGGCAATGAGAAGCTGATGCGCGGCATCCTGCGCGAGGAATGGGGCTTCGACGGCGTCGTCATCTCCGACTGGGCGTCGATTCGGGAAATGATCGCCCACGGCGCGGCCGAGGATGATCGCGAAGCCGCGTACCGGGCCCTTCGCGCGGGCGTCGATATCGAGATGATGACCCCGTGCTACGTCCGGCATCTGCCGGAGCTCGTGCGGAGCGGTCTGGTCGACGAAGCGCTTATTGACGAAGCCGTGCTCCGGATTTTGCGGCTGAAAGAGAAGCTGGGGCTGTTCGACAATCCGCTGCGCGGAGCGGATCCGGAGCGGGAACGCGAGGTGCTCTTCTGCGAGGAGCATCGTCAGGTGTCCTACGAGCTGGCGGCCAAATCCTGTGTGCTGCTCAAAAACGACGGCGTGCTTCCGCTGCGGCCGGGGGCCAAGGCGGCGCTTATCGGGCCATTCGCCAACAGCGAAGATATTCTGGGCTGGTGGTCCTGCGTCGGCGTGAAGGAGGACGCCGTCAAGCTGGGCGACGCGCTGGCCGAGCGGATGCAGGACGGGATGCTGGAGATCGTGCCCGGCTGCGGCATCGACCGCATGACGCCGGAGCAATGCGAGGCGGCGCTGGCCGCGGCCCGGGGCGCCGATATCGTCGTGCTGGCTCTCGGCGAAGAATCGGCGATGAGCGGGGAAGGCGGCTCCCGGACGAACCTTCGTCTGCCGGAAGCGCAGCTTGAGCTGGTGAAGCGGGTGAAGTCATTGGGCAAGCCGATGGCTGCGGTCCTGTTCAACGGCCGTCCGCTCGACCTGCATGGGGTATACGAGGAAGCCGATGCGGTGCTGGAGGCCTGGTTCCCGGGCAGCGAGGGCGGCGCCGCGATTGCCGATATTCTGCTCGGCCGCGTCAATCCGTCCGGGCGGCTGACGATGTCGTTCCCGCAATCGGCAGGCCAGGTGCCGGTCTATTACAACCATTTCAATACCGGACGGCCTCTCGATCCGGCGAAGACGGAAGAACGGTATGTGTCCAAGTACATCGACTGCCCGAACGAGCCGCTGCTTCCGTTCGGCTTCGGCTTGTCCTATACGACGTTTGAATACGGCGAGGTGACGCTCTCCGGCAGCGAGATGACGCCGGAACAGCCGCTCCGCGTGAGCGTCCGGGTGACGAACACGGGCACAAGATCCGGGGTGGAGACGGTGCAGATCTATATCCGCGATGTCGCCGGCGATGTCGTTCGTCCGGTTCGCGAGCTGAAAGGGTATGCGAAGGTGGCGCTGGCGCCGGGTGAGAGCGAGACCGTGACATTTACCGTGACCGAGGAGCAGCTGCGGTACCATCATTCCGATCTGCGTTATGCCAGCGATCCGGGGACGTTCCGCGTCTATGTCGGGCCGAACAGCCGGGACACGGCGGAGCAGACGTTCAAGCTGGTCCGGTCCAACTGACGGAATCTGCCGTCCGCTTTCCAGACTTAATGAAGAAATTAGATATTTTCGCAATATTCGCAATAGATGAAACGCAATTGACAATGCAAGCTGGGAGGAATGACACACACATGACAACGATAACGACATCCAAGACGTCCAAGCTTGAGGTTCTGGCCGGCGATCTGCGCTTTACCTTTTGGGAGAGCGGGGATTTGTACCAGGCCGTAAGCGGCCGGACGATGATCAATCAACTGATGGCAAGCCCGCTTGACGGGTCCTTGAACAATCTGTATCTCCGGATTCATGGAGAATCCGGCATCCGGTCCTGCCCGCTGCTCGGCGTTCATTCCGGGAGCTCGGTTCGCGCCGGCGAAGGCCGTCTCGTCTGGGAGGGCGCGGCCGAAGGCATCTCGTATCGGGTGACGTTCGCGCCGACGAAGCAGGGCGTCTGGTTCTGGGACGTCGAGGCGCGCGGCGATGGCGCAGTGATCGACGTCATCTACGGCCAGGATATCGGCGTCGCCGATCCCGGCGCCGTGCGCAACAATGAAGCGTACCTGTCGCAATATATCGACCACGCCGTCTTCGAGGATGACGCGAAGGGCTTTGTCGTCTGCTCGCGCCAGAACCAGCCGCAGGGCGGTGCGTTCCCGTACGTTCAGCAGGGCGCGCTGACCGGCGCGGCCGGATTTTCGACCGACGGGTTCCAATTTTTCGGCCGCTCCTATAAGGAGACCAACGTCCCGGCAGCCCTAAGCCAAGCCAAGCTGGCCAATGAAATCTATCAGTACGAATTCGCTTATACGGCCCTTCAATCGCAGCCGGTGCGGCTCAGCGGGGAAGCCCGCTTCGTATTCTATGGCCTCTTCAAGCCGGATCATGCGGCCGCCGTGACGGAGCTGGAATATGGCGATGAGGTGCAAGCGGCCTGGGAGGCCTGTCTTGCCGCCGCAGACGCGGCGTCGCCGCTGCGCGAGCTGCCTCCGGTCCGCCTGAAGCCGGCGATTGGCGAGCCGCTTCGCACCCTCTCCCTGAAGGAGGAGGAAGTGAAGGCGCGGTTCCCCCGAACTCGCCAGGAGGAGCGCGACGGGCAAGGGCGGCTGCTGGCCTTCTTCACGGACACGTACGAGCATATCGTGCTGAAGGAGAAGGAACTGCTTGTCGAGCGCCCGCACGGGCATATTTTGATGAGCGGCCGCAGCTTGAAGCTGGGCGCCGAAGTCCTGACGACCACTTCCTATATGTACGGGCTGTTCAATTCCCATGTGGTGGTCGGGAACACGAATTTCAACAAAATGATGAGCAACGCCCGCAACCCGCTCAATGTGCCGAAGACGGCCGGGCAGCGCATTTACGTGGAACGGGAAGGCACATACCGGCTGCTGACGATGCCATCGCTGTTCGAGCTTGGATTCAACTATGCGCGGTGGTATTACAAGACGGAAGACGACATGCTTATCATTACGAACTTCACGGCGGCGGATTCTCCGGAGGTGCGCCTGCATGTGCGCGCGGAGAGCGGCAAGCCGTACCGGTATCTGGTGACCAATCAGGTCACGATGCATGTCAATGAGTATGAACTGCCGGTGCAGATGTCCAATGACCAGGGCAAGCTGATTTTCTCCGCGGATCCCGCTTCGCTTAGCGCGGGAGTCTATCCGAAGCTGCAGTACCGCATGTGGGTGGATGGCGCGGACGCCGCCGTCGGCGACGAGACGGCGCTGGCCGACGGCGTTCGTCCCGGCGACGCTTCGCTCGTGACGCTGGAGCTGGGCGCCAGCCCGGAATGGACGCTGACGATTCAAGGGCGGCTGGACGGAGAGGTGCCTGACCGGGCTTCGCGCGGCATGGAGGAAGAGATTGCGGACTATCGCGAATTTTTCAGAGAGACGATGAACGGCTTCCGGCTGTCGCGCGGCGGCGGGAGCGCGGAGGAGCTTTTCAAGGTGAATGCCCTGGCTTGGTGGTACACGCATAACATGCTTGTCCACTATGCGGTTCCGCATGGGCTGGAGCAGTATGGCGGCGCGGCCTGGGGAACCCGGGACGTGTGTCAGGGACCGGTCGAATATTTCCTGGCGACGCAGAAATACGGGCAGGTGCGGGATATTTTGAAGATGGTCTATTCCCATCAATATGAAGACGACGGCAACTGGCCGCAATGGTTCATGTTTGACAAGTATTTCGCCATCCAGCAGGAGGAGAGCCACGGCGACATTATTGTCTGGCCGCTGAAAGTTCTGGGAGATTATTTGACGGCTACCCGGGATTACAGTATTTTGGAGGAAAAGGTTCCCTATACCATCAAGCGCCGGTTCGATTTCACCGAGCGGACGGCGACGATACTGGAGCATGCGGCGAAGGAAATCAATTATATCCGCACTCATTTCTTGCATGAGACGCACCTGTCCTCGTACGGGGACGGGGACTGGGACGACACGCTCCAGCCGGCGAATGCCCAACTGAAGAAGTATATGGTCAGCAGCTGGACCGTCGCGCTGACGTATCAGGCGCTGAACCAGCTCTCCCGGGCGCTGCATCCGGCGGAGCGAGCGCTTGCGGCCGAGCTGCGGGAGATGGCGTCCGGCATCGAGCGGGACTACAACCGGTATATGCTGGACACGAAGGTGATTCCGGGCTTCCTCTATATGGAGGATCCGGAGCATGTGAAGCGGATGCTGCATCCGGCGGATACGGACACCGGCATCCAATTCCGGCTGCTGCCGATGACGCGCAGCATTATCGCGGAATTGGTCGGGCCGGAGCAGGCCGAGGCCAATTACCGCCTCATTAAGGATAAGCTGTTCTTCCCGGACGGCGTCCGCCTGATGAACCGCCCGGCCCAATACGCCGGCGGCGTGAGCACGCATTTCAAGCGGGCGGAACAGGCGGCCAACTTCGGACGCGAGGTCGGGCTGCAATATGTGCATGCGCATATCCGCTATGTGGAAGCGATGGCGAAGCTGGGGCATGCGGACGATGTATGGAACGGATTGGAGATGATTAATCCGGTCGGCATTCATGACGTCGTGCCGAACGCGGAGCTCCGCCAGAGCAATGCCTACTTCAGCAGCTCCGACGGCAAATTCAATACGAGATACGAGGCTCAGGCCCGTATCGACGCGCTTCGCGGCGGGCAGGTTCCGGTGAAGGGAGGCTGGAGAATCTACTCCAGCGGTCCGGGAATCTACATGAACCAGCTTATCTCGAATGCGCTTGGCATCCGGCAGGACAACGGCGATCTCGTGATCGATCCGGTGCTGCCGGCCGGGTTGGACGGGATGCGGTTCGACTTCCGCTTCGCCGGGGCGAAGGTGACCTTCATCTATCGCATTGCGGATGGAGCGGTCAGCCGCGTCGTGATGAACGGGAAGCCGCTGAATGCGGAGCGCCTGTCCAATCCGTATCGCCAGGGCGGCCTGCGCGTGGCGAAGGGCGTCTTTGCGGCCGAGATGAAGCCGGATCGGAACGTAGTCGAGATCTTGATGTAGCGGCGGCGCTGCCGATGCTACAATAGGGTTAACATTACCATTTATTATGGATGCATTGAAGGACTGGTGAACCAACGGAGGAGCGAGGACAAGTGGTTAGTATCAAGGATATCGCTAAAAAAGCCGGAGTTTCGATTTCAACGGTATCTTATGCTCTTAACGGCAGCAGCAAAGTGACGGACGAGACAAGCGCTAAAATTTTGGCGATTGCCAGAGAACTGAACTATGTGCCCAATGCTGCCGCAAGAACATTGAAGAAGAGGGAGTCCAAGATCGTAGGCGTGTTCTTGACGGACTTCAAGGGGGATGTATACGGAGAGCTTCTCGACGGAATGAAGGAAGTCTGCAACGCGCAGGGCTATGATCTGATCGTGTGCAGCGGCAAGCAGTCCCATCGCATGCTTCCCGAGCGGATGATCGACGGCGCCATTATTTTGGACCAGACATTCTCAAGCGAAGAACTGATTCAATATGCGGACCGCAATCACCGCATCGTCGTGCTGGACCGGGAGCTGGATCATCCGAATATCAATCAGGTGCTGCTGGACAACAAGGCGGGAGCGACGCTGGCGACGGAATATTTGGTGGAGCGGGGTCACAAGAAAATTTACGTCGTGACGGGCCCCGAGGGCTCGTACGACTCCAATCAGCGGATGAAGGCCGTGAAGCTGGTCGCGAACCGGGCCGAGGATGTGGAATGGAGCGAGATTCCAGGCAATTTCAAGAAAAGCGGCGGGGAGCGTGCCGCAGAGCAGATTATCCAGGAATACACGGGGCCGGCCGCCGTCTTCTGCCTCAATGACGACATGGCGATCGGACTATGCGATCGGCTGGCCGACACCGAGTACCGGATCGGCGAGCATATCCATGTCATCGGCTTCGACAATATCGAGCTGACTCGTTACATGCAGCCGCGTCTCGCCACGATCGATTATTCCAAGCATAAATGGGGCGCGCTGGCCGCGGAGCAGCTCATCAAAATTATTTCCGGGGAAAAGGTCGAGCATGAACGGATTTACGTTACGCTCGTGGAGGGGGAGTCCGTCGGCTGGGGATGATGGGGTTCTCTGAGTGTTAAGTTTGAACCAATTCAAGTAGGGAGAAACGAGGAAGCGCCTTGCGATAAGCTCTTGGCTTATCAGGGGGCGCTTCCTTTTTATGTTGTACCAAAGGGAGGAAACGCGAAAATGAATCGTGAGAAAATTGAAGCGCTTATTGACGAACTGACCCCATGTTTTTTTCACAGGGAAACTGGCAAGCGCGGCCAAAAAATGGGTAACCAATACTTCGGGGAGGGTGATTCAAAATGACCAGTAGACGGATTTCGGACAAAGTCATAGCCCAGCGGAAGCAGTCACTTTTGATCAGATAAAAAATAGTCTCTCTACTGGTAAGAAGGTGGGTAAGAGATCATAAGCGTATTACATATGAAGAGTATGTAAAAGCGAGGGATGCCAAATTACCCTCACCTTGTGGGGACGAGGGCATCTTATAGAAAACAAACGACAGTAGATTGGTAAAGACGGCGACCAAGGAGCCAATTTACCGAGCACCTCGTGACCGATAAATCGGGAAGATGCGGCATCTGCTCAAACGGGATGCTTCGATAACGAAATGAAAAGCTCCACCGCTTACCTTTTGAGTCAGTAGTCTTTAGCCCTGAGCGTTGCCGTATAGAATGACTCGCCCAATGCCGATAAAGTATTCTGATTCCCTAATGATATGATCGAGTATAGTTTGGGCTATCGGCTTATTCTTAGCAGTTGAACTATGAGTTTTAATCTGACGGCACAGTTCAATAAATTTCATGCTTTCATCTAGGCAGTATGTCACAAGCTGGATCACCTGTTGATGAAGTTGAGCAGGGACATATTGACTGCGAATCACCGATTCTACGTAACTCACGACGTTTTGATGAGTTCTCGTCAGGGCTTGCTCCCATTGTTTTAGAGCCTCCACATAATGGTTCTCCAAATTTGTTAGAGCCTCTCGAATGACAACTGTGTGCTCGCTCTCTTGCATTTTCCAAAATTCCGCTTCATCCAAAACTCGCAGTGGCATTTGCTGACCATAATAAAATTGCATATCTATCCTCCTCTGTTTTAGAATGCTCTCTTCTCACAATATGGGGCAAACGCTAGGGTTATGACTTGGCAAACTTATAGTAGCCCTCCTGATTCCTGCCTTGCTTCGACATCTCCATCGTCGGGAAGCAATTCCCTTCAAGCCAACTTTAGAATTCCCTGCCTTTAGGCATGGGGAGGATCAAATTTGGTATCATTGTAAATGACTGTTGCAACTGTCCGTTGAAGAGTTTGAATCAGGGAGGAGGCAGGATCTTGCCTGCAGCGCGAAATAGATATGTCATTGTCAAATATCTGATTATTGTCGGGGTTATTCTCTTAGGAGGGGCAGCGATTGTTAGCAAAGAGAACAAATCGATGTATATGGGCATGATGCTGCTCTGCATCTCTTTTGGCGTTATCAATGAGGGAATTATTCTGCGGCTCAAGAAAGAAAACAAAGCAAGGGAAATCTCATGTTACATTGCTGGCACATTTTCATTTGTTGTTGCATGGCTTATTTTGCTCGACCTCTTACAAGGGCTTTGACTATGCCCAGCGGCAGGTTGCGATTCGTTCGCGGCCTGCTTTTTTCTTTTCCCCGCCCCAGATCCGAAAAACCAGCCCCCCAATACGAAATATGAGCCCTTATGGACGAAAGTGATCCGATTTACAATAGCAAGAGAGAGATGAAAGTGCTTACAAAAATGGGCTGGAGGCCAAAGAGAGGAGGTTGACAACATGGAGACGCGCGCTTCCGTTGAACCCGCCGCTTCGCGGACGGAACGGCATCTCGTGCCCGAGGTTCCTCCTTCCCGTTGGCGCCAATGGCTGAAGAAGATCGGGGTCCAGAAGACGCTGCAGCTGATGGCGCTCCTGGGCGTGGCCTGGATGATTGTGTTCAACTATATCCCGATGTACGGCATTATCATTGCCTTCCAAAATTTCAACATCGTCCGCCCGATTGCCGAAGCGCCTTGGGTCGGACTGGATCATTTCCGGGAGTTCCTGGAGAACGACGATCTGTGGAACGTCCTGACCAACACGCTGGGCATCAGCTTGTTGAAGCTGCTGATCGGCTTTCCGCTGCCGATTCTATTCGCCTTGTTCCTGAACGAGCTTCGTTCGTTCCGCTTCAAGCGGGCCGTGCAGACGATCTCTTATTTGCCCCATTTCCTGTCGTGGGTCATTCTGGGGGGCATCCTGGCGACCTGGCTGTCCGATGTCGGGGTTATCAACAATATCCTGCTCGGGTTGAAGCTGATCCGGGAGCCGACGAACTTCCTGGCGGAGCCGGGTTATTTCTGGTCGATTATTATCGCGTCCGACATCTGGAAGGAGCTCGGCTGGTCCGCGATTATTTACTTGGCGGCCATCTCCGGCGTCTCGCCGGAATTGTATGAAGCCGCGACCATCGACGGCGCGGGACGCTTCCAGAAGATGTGGTACGTCACTCTGCCGAGCATCAAAGCCACGATTGCGATCCTGCTCATTCTCGCCGTCAGCGGCGTGCTCAATTCCAACTTCGAGCAGATCCTGGTGCTGCGCAACTCGCTGAACGAGAGCGCCAGCAATGTTATGGACATTTTCGTCTACCAGACCGGCATCGTGTCCGGCAGGTATTCCTATGCGACGGCAGTCAATCTGATGAAGTCGGTCATTGCCTTCTTCCTGCTGCTGCTGGCGAACTATGCTTCGCGCAAGATCAATGACACTTCCTTATTCTAGCGACACATTCCAATGACAGAAGGCGGTGGAAATCCATGTCATCCTCACGCGCGCCGCGGCTGGCCGGCGAGAAGGCGTTCGACGCGGTCAATACCGTCATGATGCTGTTCATCTGCTTCCTGACGCTGTACCCGATATGGTATGTGCTCGTCAATTCGTTCAATGACGGCACCGATGCGATGCGGGGCGGCATCTATTGGTGGCCGCGCCAATTCAGCATCTCGAACTATGCCGCCGTCTTCTCGAATCCCGGCATTATGCAGGCGATGCTCATTACGGTAGCCAAGACGGTCATCGGCACGGCCACGCATGTGTTTTTCACGGCGATGGTGGCTTATGCGTTCTCCCGCAAAGATCTGATCGGCGGCAAGCTCTATATTTTGATCGGCACGTTCACCATGTTTTTCAGCAGCGGGCTGATTCCTTACTACTTATGGATTCGCGACATCGGGCTGCTGGATAACTTCCTGGTCTATATCATTCCGGCGATGTTCAATTTTTTTCACCTGATTATCTTCATGACGTTCTTCCGGGAGATTCCCGCCGGGCTACAGGAGGCGGCCAAGATTGACGGCGCCGGCGATTTCTCGATCTTCGTTCGCGTCGTCATCCCGGTATCGATGCCGGTCATCGCGACGATCGCGCTCTTCCAGGGCGTCTATCAATGGAATGATTACTTCACCGGCATGATCTACATGAACAATACCGACCTGCAGCCAATTCAGACCTTCCTGTACCGCGTCGTCGCCCAAGCCTCCTCGAACCAGATGCTGGCGGCGGCCCCGAGCGGCATTACGAAGACGGTCACCTCGCAATCGCTGAAGCTGGCGACGATGGTCGTGACGACGCTGCCGATCGTCATCGTGTATCCGTTCCTGCAGAAGTATTTCGTCAAGGGCTTCATGATCGGCTCGATCAAGGGCTGAACCAACCAATAGATAGAGATCGTGCAGCACCAGACTTTGAACATGTACGATATTTTGAAAAAAAGGGGTAGATACAATGCGCAAGCGCGGCAGTCGACTTCTGTTATGGGTGAGCATCCTGGCGATGGCGCTGACGGTTCTGGGCGGTTGCGCCTCCAAGGGGGCGGACACGGTCAACCCGGGCAGTGACGCGCCGAAGGACGGGGAGGCAGCTCAGCAGAAGCTGTCTCCGGATGAACCGGGCTGGAAGGCGGACACTTCGCCGATTACGTTCGATTGGTATTTGAACTTCTCCTGGTTCCCGAACAAATGGGGAGTTGATCCGACATCCCAATATATTACGACAAAAACCGGGGTCGATATCAACTTCATCGTGCCGGCGGGCAATGAGAACGAGAAGCTGAACACGATGATCGCCTCCGGCAAGCTTCCCGACTTCATCACGCTCGGCTGGTGGGAGGATGCCGTCAAGCTGATGGTGGATGGCGGCCTCGTCCTGCCGCTGGACGAATTGGCGGAGCAGTATGATCCGTACTTCGTGAAGGCGGCCGACCCGGCGAAGCTGTCCTGGTACCGCCAGCCGGACGGCAAGACGTACGTCTACCCGAACGCGTCCTCCTCGCCGAAGGACTTCCAGAAGTTCGGGGATCAATATGTGTCGAACCAGACCTTCGTCGTGCGCAAAGATATGTATGAAGCGCTCGGCAAGCCGGACATGCGGACGCCGGAGGGCTTCCTGAACGCCCTGAAGGCGGCGAAGGAGAAGTTCCCGGAAGTGAACGGACAGCCGCTGATTCCGATCGGGGTTCATGAGTTTACGGAATTCGGCAATTACACGTTCGAAGGGTATCTGCAGAACTTCCTGGCCATTCCGATGGAGAAGGACGGCAAGCTGTACGACCGCACCTCCGATCCGGAATATACGGCCTGGCTGAAGACGTTCCGCCAGGCGAACGAGATGGGACTGCTCGCGAAGGATATCTTCATCGACAAGCGGCCGCAGATGGAAGAGAAGATCGCGCAGGGCCGGTACTTCGCGATGATGTATCAGCGTTCCGACTTCGCCGCGCAGGAAGCGGCCTTGTACGAGAAGGATCCGGACTCGGTCTATATCGCGATCGACGGCCCGGCCAATTCCAAGCTGGATCCGCCGACCTTGTCCGGCCCGGCCATCTCCGGCTGGACGGTGACGCTCATCTCGAAGGATGTGAAGGATAAGGCGCGCGCCATCCGCTTCCTCAGTTATCTCATCAGCGAGGAAGGGCAGAAGGATATGTTCCTGGGCGAGAAGGGCGTCACCTACGATACGATCGACGGCAAGGATCAGTTCAAGCCGGAGGTGCTGGAGCTGCTGAACAAGGACCGCACGGCCTTCGACAAGCAGTACGGCGCGTCGCATACGTTCTGGATGCTGATGGATACAAATATGCAGATACAGTGGAATCCGCCAGCCGTCGAGCCTTTCAAGCAGATGGAGGATTGGACCCGAGGCAAGACGGTCGGATTCTCGCAATACGATCTGCTCGACCCGACGGGCAATTCGGAGGAAGGCATCGCGAACAACAAGCTGAAGCTGCTGTGGGGCAAGGCTCTCCCGAAAATGCTGCTGGCCCAGTCCGATGAGGAATTCGATCAAATCTTCCAGGAATATATCGAAAAGCGGGCTGCCAGCGGTTATGATAAGGTAGAAGCTTACAGGCAGGCCCGTTTTGAAGAAAATGTGAAGCGGCTGGAAGAGTTCTTGAAATAACAGCAAACATTCCCCCAATGCTCGCCTGGCGGGCGGAGGGGGAATTTTGTCATGGCGGGAGTGAGGTTATGTTCCGGCGCATCCGGGCCAGGCTTCCCTGGCTTATCGTCTGGCTGGAGCGGCGGACGCTGCAGCAGCGTCTGGTGGCCGCCTATGTCTTCATTATATTGATACCGAGCATATTCGTATCGACCTTTATTTTGAACGGCTGGTATGACCGTTACCTGGAGGAAGCGCTCCGTAATGCGGAGTTCCTGCTTGAGATGGAGCATGTCCATATCGAGAACCAGATCGAGACGATGGGGCGCGCCGCGCAGCTGTCGATTTCGGACAAAGAAGTGATCTACTATCTGCAGGAGACGGACGAGCCGCCTACGGCGGAATTGATTGAATTCAACACGAACGCGTTCGCCAATCTGATGCGCATCCAGTTCAACAATCCGAACATTGAGCATCTGCGGCTGTTCGCCACCAACCCGAAGACTCATGAAATCTGGCCGATAATCCTGCATGAGCGCCGGATCCAGGCCCAGCCCTGGTATCCGACGGTGATGGCCAGGCAAGGGATGGAATGGTGGAACTTCGAGCGGACCGATCCCGACGTCATCCAGCGCTACAAGGAGGAGCCGGATTCCAGGCAGCCGAAGGTATCGCTGCTGCGCGAGATCGAGATTCCGAAGGACCATCATGTCGGTATCGTGCAGGTAGATATGCTGTTGAGCAAGTTCCTGCCGAAGGTGTACGGCTCGTTCCAGGACGAGCATTCCCAGTTGTTCCTGTTCGATCGGACGGCGGAGCTGTACACGAAGCCGGGACATCCGTTCCTGCTGCATTACGGCATGCAGGAAGACGTCATCGCCGCGCAGTACAAGCGGCTGGCTGCGGCGGGCCAGGAGCAGCACCTGCAGTTCACGTATAAGGATACCCCGTTCCTGATGGTGTATAAGGACATCCCGCGGCTGGATGCCAGACTGGTGAACGTCATCTCGCTGGAGAAGGTATTCTCGGACATTCGCGGCATGCGCAATGTGATGATTATCGTCAATATCGTCACGCTGCTGGCCTTGTCCGTCACGACGGCCTTCATCCATTCTTTTATTTTGAAGAAGCTGCATCAATTGACCGATTCGTTGAAAAAGATGCGCCAAGGCCGCTTCGACGTCAATCTCGATATTCGCGGCGGCGGAGAGGTCGGGGAGCTGGCCCATCATGTCCGCAAAATGGCGCAGAAGATTAATGAGCTCGTCGCTGACGCGGTGAACAAGCAGGCGATGACGAAGGAGGCGGAGCTGAAGTCGCTGCGCAACCAGATCGACTCCCATTTCCTGTACAACACGCTCGAAAATATCAAAATGCTGGCCGAGATCGAGAACCAGCTTGCCATCTCCGATTCGCTCACCTCGCTCGGTGCCCTTATCCGCTATAATCTGCGCTGGCCGAGCGAATATGTGACGCTCGGCGAAGAGATCGAGCATGTCCGCAACTATGTCGCCTTGATGAATCTCCGCTTCGATGAGCCGGTGCATCTGCATGTCGATGTGCCTCCCGGGCTGGAAGGGCGGGAGGTGCTGAAAATGATGCTGCAGCCCATCGTGGAGAATTCGCTCAAATATGCCTGGCTGAGCCTGGATGACGAGCGGGAGAAGCGGATCCGCCTGACGGCGTGGAGCGAGCTGGACATTCTGAATCTGGAAGTGACGGACAACGGATGCGGCCTGACGGAGGCGGAGGCGGACGATCTGAACCGGATGATCCGCCGCGAGGAGCCGGAGGAGGCGCATGCGGAGCCGGCGGCCGGCAATCAGGGAGGAATCGGCCTCCGCAATGTCCATCAGCGGCTGGAGCTGTATTATGGCAAGGAGTATGAAATCCATATCTCGGGCATGCCCGGCAGGGGGACGAGCGTCAGCCTCGCCTTGCCGTCTTGCGCGAGGAGAAAGGAATCGTGAGCGATGCGCAGACTGCTGATCGTCGATGACGAGAAAAATATCCGCTTCGGGCTGAAGGCGATGATTGAACGCCAATATCCCGATGCGTATCGTATCGGGCTGGCCCGGCATGGCCGCGAGGCGCTCCAGGAACTGGAACGCTCCCCGTACGATCTGATCATTACCGATATCCGGATGCCGATGATGGACGGCCTCCAGCTGTTGGAGCATCTGTCCCGGGAGCCGAATCCGCCGCAGGTCATCATGCTGAGCGGGCATGACGATTTTCATTACTGCAAGGAGGCGCTGCGGAACGGGGCGGCCGACTACCTGCTGAAGCCGATTCAGCGGGAGGAACTGTTCCGTGCCCTGTACAAGGCCGGAGAGGCGCTCGAGCGGCAGGCCGAGAACCGCTCGATGCTCGACTCGGCGGAGCGGCTGTTCGCCGAGTATCGAGTCAGTCAGCTGCACTATGTGCTGCTGAATCGGGATATGCCGCTCCCGGAACTGAAGCGGGTGGAGGCGGCGATCCGCTTCGGCGACGTCGGCTCTCCCTACCGGGTGCTCGTCTTCAAGCCGGCAGGGTCCGCTGGCCGGAGCTGGAGCGGCGAAGAGCTGGCTTCCGCGGTGAAGCATCTGTGGAGCGGCGGGACGCCGTCCGGAGATGAGGTCGGCTTCATCGGCAAGGAAGGGCATTATGTGTTGATTACCGCGCATGAGGAGCGGGTGCAGGCGATCGCGGAGGCGCCGCGGCGCGAGCGGAGGATGCCGCTGGCGGCAGGGATCAGCCGTCCGGCAGTGGGGCTGGAGAGCCTGCGGCTGGCGCATGCCCAAGCGGTAGAGGCATGGACAGGAATCTTCATTGAGCCGAAGCATGCGGTAAGGTTTCACGAGGAACCTGCCGGCCTGCACCGGGAGTACACGCGGCCGCTGGAAGAAGTGCATAAGCTGGCGAACATGCTGGGCACCGATCGCGATAAGGAATTGCGCGCTTTGCTATATGATCTGTTCGATCAGGATAAGCTGATCGGGTACGGCATCGCCTATCTGGAGGAGCTGCGAAGCCTGATTAACGAGCGGGTCATCGACGGCGTGTTCCGCGTGCACGGGGCTGCCCCGGCGGAATTGCTGGCCAGCTCGCGCGATGTATGCGACATGTTCCGGTTCAGCGACGCGCAGACTTACGTGAAGGCGCTGGAGCAGTTCCTGCTCAATCTGAGCCGCTATATGTCCGAAGTGCGCCAGGCCCATTCGGAGCGGGAAGAGATGAAGGAAGCGATCCGCTATATTCGGGAACACTACGGCAAGCCGCTGACGATGGCGATGGTGTCGAATCATGTCTCGCTCAGCTACACGTATTTCAGCGAGGCGTTCAAGCAGTACACCGGAGACAGCTTCGTGAACTATGTCAAAAAGGTGCGGCTGGAGGAAGCGAAGCGGATGCTGGCGGAGACGAATGACAAAATTGCGGACATCAGTCGCACGGTAGGATACGAGCATGTCAAGCAATTTAACCGTGTTTTTAAGGAGTTGGAAGGAATTACTCCGCACGAATATCGCAGGAAACAAAAAAGTGAGCGCTTTCGCGGAAGCTTTGCGGATTGACTCGGCTTTTGTCGGTTCGTTATAATTATGAGCAATATGGTTTGGGAGGCTCGGTAATGACACAGCCACATGAAATGATCGTCGTCCTTGATTTCGGAGGACAATACAACCAGCTAATCGCGCGCCGAATTCGGGACTTGGGGGTATATAGCGAGCTGATTCCGTATAACACCCCCGTGGACAAGATCAAGGAACTGAACCCGAAAGGGATCGTGTTCTCCGGCGGGCCTGCCAGCGTGTACGAGGAGAACTCGCCGCTGGTGGATGAGGGCATCTATGAATTGGGCATTCCGATTCTCGGCATTTGCTACGGCATGCAGATGATGTCCCATCAATTGAAAGGCAAGGTAGAACGGGCAGGCAAGCGGGAATACGGCAAGGCAGAGGTTGTCTTCCAGCCGGAATGCGGTCTTGCGGCCAACCTGGAGCCGAACCAGACGGTATGGATGAGCCATACGGACCTCGTCGTCGAGCTGCCGGAAGGCTTCCGCATCGATGCCGGCACGGAGCATGCGCCGATTGCGGCCATGAGCCACCCGGAGAAGCGCTTCTATGCGGTGCAGTTCCATCCGGAAGTGCGCCATTCCGTACATGGCAACGAGATGATCAAAAACTTCCTGTATGAGGTGTGCGGCTGTCACGGCGACTGGACGATGGAATCGTTCATCGAGGATAAGGTTCGCGAGATTCGCGAGACGGTCGGTGACAAGAAGGTGCTGTGCGCCTTGAGCGGCGGGGTCGATTCCTCTGTCGTCGCAGCTCTGATTCACCGCGCCATCGGCGATCAGCTGACATGCATGTTCATCGATCACGGCCTGCTCCGCAAGGATGAAGCCGAAGGCGTCATGGAGACGTTCGTCGGCAAGTTCGACATGCATGTGGTCAAGATCGACGCGCGCGAGCGCTTCTTGGGCAAGCTGGCCGGCGTGTCCGATCCGGAGCGGAAGCGGAAGATTATCGGCAATGAGTTCATCTATTGCTTCGATGAGGAGTCGGCGAAGCTGGGCGAGTTCGATTTCCTGGCGCAAGGCACGCTGTATACGGATATTGTAGAGAGCGGAACGGCAACCGCGCAGACGATCAAGTCTCACCACAATGTGGGAGGCTTGCCGGAAGATATGAAGTTCAAGCTGATCGAGCCGTTGAACGCGCTGTTCAAGGACGAAGTGCGCAAGGTCGGCGAAGAGTTGGGCCTGCCGCGCGCTATCGTATGGCGCCAGCCGTTCCCGGGACCGGGGCTCGCGATTCGCGTGCTTGGCGAAGTGACGGAGGATAAGCTGAAGATCGTTCGCGAATCGGATGCGATTCTGCGTGAGGAGATTGCCAAGGCAGGACTCGATAACGAGATTTGGCAATACTTCACCGCGCTGCCGGACATGAAGAGCGTCGGCGTCATGGGTGATGCCCGCACGTATTCATACACGGTCGGCATCCGGGCGGTTACGTCCATTGATGGCATGACCGCCGATTGGGCGCGCATTCCGTGGGATATTCTCGAGAAGATCTCGGTCCGGATCGTGAACGAGGTCGACAACGTCAACCGGATCGTCTATGACATCACGTCGAAGCCGCCGGCGACGATTGAGTGGGAGTAAGAGGCAGGCAAGGCAGTGCCATAAGCCTTCGTTCCATGTGGAACGAAGGCTTTTTTTTGCCAACTTTGGCGGGAATGAAATATACTTTAGTTCGAGGGAAATGCTTCATAGGTCTAATTCACGGATATCTATCACGGACTTTTTTCTTATTTTAACAAGACTTTAGAACTATATTAATAACCAAGATATTGAAGGAAACTGCGACTAACGATATACTGTGAAAGTTACATATAGTTACGAAGTTGGGATTAGGAAGAGAATGGACAGAGGAGGCTCGTGTCATGAAGAAGAAGGCAGTAATTACGATTACAGCAGCTGCAATGGCATTCGGCATTGTCGCTGGCGCCAGCGCGGCACCGGTATTGGAGAAGATCAGCGCGCAACTGAACTGGTCCATCAAGTTCCAGGTGAACGGGAAGGAATGGAAGGCGCAGGACAGCGCCGGCAACAAGTTGGCGCCGATTGTTTATGGCGGAACGACGTATTTGCCGGTACGGGCGGTCGCCGATGCGCTGGGCACGGCCGTCGAGTATGATTCCAAGAACGATACGATTTATTTGGGAGAAAAATCAAGCACGACACCGATTACTTCCGAAAAAATAAAGCTCAGCTACTCCTCGATGTCGACAAAAGACAAGCAATATACGGTTCAGGGGGGCGTCGATTACGGCTCGGGCATCGTGCTCGATGAACTGAACTCGGCGGCGAAGTCGTTCGAGCTCCAGCCGGAGAATAAATATCAGAAGCTGGACTTGAAAATATTCGTGCTTGATGTTGAAGGCGAAATCAGCGTCAAAGTATATGATGACAGCGATACGGTGCTCAATCATGTCAAGCTGTCGGCACAGGATAAAATCCAGGATATTTCCGTGGATATTGGCGGAAGCAAGAACATCCGGATCGAAGGTCAGACTTCTGTATTCGACAAAGGCAAAATTTTCGTGACCGGAAATTACCGGTAAGCTAATTATCGGACAGCGCCCCGCGGTCTCATTGCCCGGGGCGGTGCCCTAGCGGAAGTAAACGTTCTTGTCGCGGCGGCAAGAGCGTTTTTTATTTGGAGTTTTTCTGAAAAACACGAACAAATCATAAAGTTGAGATATTAATGTTCGGATTTATCGTTGACAAAATTCGAGTGCAAGCTATACAATGAGTACGTAACCTCATACGTGCTCTTTTTCGTATAATCCCGGGAATTGGCCCGGGAGTTTCTACGAGATCACCGTAAATGATCTGGCTACGAAGGATTTTGGCACCGGACTGCGCATACGTCTGTCCGAACGCTTTGCCCTGCCTGCCGCGGCGCGCTTTCCCATTGACAAGGGATGGGGCGCAGCGCTCAGGCGAATGGCGGGTGCAGCTTGCCGACCTTAGTAGCCGGAACTCGGGAGAATCTCCTGAGTTCTTTTTTTGTCCCTTGTAAGGGGAAGGTGCTGCGGAAGCGGGAAGTGCGGGATTAGGTTGCTCGGAACAGAGAGATTATCAGTTCATGGGGAGGATGTAAACGCATGGATCGCTTCTTCAAAATTAAGGAGCAAGGGTCGACGGTAAGAACGGAAATAATGGCAGGGATTACGACCTTCATGACGATGGCATATATTTTGGCCGTCAATCCGAACATTTTGACTGCTTTCGGCAAGACGGGCATGGAATGGTATCCAGTCTTTCTCGCGACTGCGATTGCCGCTGGGATTTTTACGATTGCGATGGGGATTTTCGTCAACTTCCCGGTCGCGTTGGCGCCGGGGATGGGACTTAACGCATATTTCGCTACGGTCATCGTATCGACGGCCGGCTCGGATCACCCGATTACTTGGCAGATGGCCTTGACCGCCGTATTCATTTCCGGGATTGTGTTCTTCCTGCTGACCGTCACGCATATTCGGCAGAAGCTGCTGGAAGCCGTGCCTGACGCGTTGAAGCATGCAATTACCGTTGGTATCGGATTGTTCATTACGATTGTCGGCTTGAAGAACAGCGGCCTGCTGTCGGTATCCGTCGAAGCGGTGAACGACGTGCCGAAGGGCGTATTTACGCCGCTGCAAGGCTTCGAGACCGTCTTCGGACTCGGAAGCTTCACCGACCCGAACGTGCTGCTCACGATTATCGGATTGGCGCTCATTTCGGTATTGATGATTTTGAACGTGCCGGGCGCGATTTTGTTCGGCATCCTCGGAACGGCCCTGATTGCCATTCCAATGGGATTGATTGATTTCAGCTCGCTGCAGGGCGCTCAATGGGTGCCTGACTTGACGCAAATGACGGTGTTCGAATTCGACTTCGCCGGCATTATGGGCGTCGGCATCGTGTCGATTATTTTGACCTTCACCTTCGTTGAATTGTTCGATACCTTCGGAACGCTGGTCGGCACGGCTAACCGTGCCGGCTTCATGAAGAACCGCGAAGAAGGCAACAAGCGCGTCGGCAAGGCCATGTTCGTCGATTCTATCGCGGTCGGCGGCGGCGCCGTGCTCGGCACAAGCACCGTGACGGCCTTCGTCGAGAGCTCGGCCGGGGTAGCCGCCGGCGGGCGTACCGGGTTGACCTCGGTCACGACGGGTATCTGCTTCCTGCTTGCCTTGTTCCTGGCACCAGTGATTGCCCTGATTCCGGGACCGGCTACGGCGGCGGCGCTGATTGTCGTCGGCGTTCTGATGATGCAAGCCGTGCGCGAGATCAACTTCAATGACCTGGTCATCGGCATTCCGGCGTTCATGACGATTACGTTCATGCCATTCACGTACAGCATTGCGAACGGAATCTCCTTCGGTATTCTCGGCTATGTGCTGCTGGCCTTCGTCGCGAACGTATTCGGCAAAGGCGAGCAAAAATATAAAATTCATTGGCTGATGTGGATTTTGTTCGTCCTCGTCATTCTCCGCTACGTGTTCATGGGCGGACATTAATAGATGCAGCGCACCGGCGGCATGCATATGGCATCGTCCGTGCAGCAGAAGTTATACCAGCCGTTCATCGGCTTCATCCAAGACTCGCATCCAGGAGGAACTCACTTCATGAAAAAACTCGCAACGACTCTCGCTATGATACTTGCCCTGGGCACGCTGCTCGCAGCCTGCTCCGGCGGCAACAATGCCGAAGGAGGCAAGGACAAGCCGACGGAATTGGTCATCTCGACATGGGGATTTGCCGAAGATGCAATGAAGAAGAACCTGTATGAGCCGTTCGAGAAGCAATACAATGTCAAGATCGTCACCGAGATTGGCAACAACACCGACCGCCTCAACAAAATCCGCCAGGGCAGCTCGAAGGTCGACCTGATTTACTTGTCTGACTATTACGCGCTGCAGGGCATCGAGGAAGGGCTGTTCGAGAAGATCGATCGCAAGAACATCCCGAATATCGACAACCTGTACGATATCGCCAAGGCCCCGCTTGGCCAAGACTACGGACCGGCACATACGGTCGCGCAGCTCGGCCTCGTCTACAACGCGGATGAGGTGAAGGAGCCGGTGGAATCCTGGGAGGATCTGTGGAAGCCGGCGTTCCAGAACAAGCTCGCGCTGCCGAATATTACGATTACGACCGGCCCGATGCTGATCGATATGGCGGCCAAGCATGGGGGCAGCATGGATATGGCCACCGACGCGGCCTTCAAGGCGCTGCAAGAGATCAATCCGGGCGTCGTGAAATATTACTCCAAGTCGGCCGATCTCGTGAACATGTTCGCGCAGGGCGAGGTCGTGATCGCGCCGATGCAGGACACGTTCTATGGCAGTGTCTCGGAGGCGGTGCCGTCGGCCAAGTTCGTGACGCCGAAGGAAGGCGCGTATGCGCTGCTGAACACGGTCAACGTCGTCAAAGGATCGAAGAACAAGGAATTGGCTGAGAAATTCATCAACTGGCATCTGAGCCAGGAGGTGCAGCAAGCCAATGCGCTCGATCGGGTCGATTCACCGACCAACAAGCTCGTCACCTTGACGGAAGAGCAAGCCACAGGCATGACCTACGGTGCAGACGTCGTCGAGAACCTGAAGACATTGGATTTGCGCAAGGTGAATCAAGAGATGGCAGACTGGATCGACCGCTGGAACCGGGAGATCGAGTAGGCCGGGATGTATAGAAGGTAGGGAGGGCTGCTGGAATACGCACCCTCTTTTTTATTCCACCCTAGCGGATTACAAGCCAAGACAACAGGAGAACACAACCTATGAAAAAACGATTTTTGTGGCTGCTGCTGCTGCCGGGACTTCTGTTCCTTACCGTTTTTATGATTATTCCGATCTTTCTGACGATCGGGTCCACCTTTTTCAATGAAGGGCAGTTCACGATTCAAGGCTATGTCAAGCTGCTCGGTGATCCGTATATTTTGAAAATTTTGCTGACGACCCTGGAAGTCAGCCTCGTGACGACCGCCGCCTGCATCCTTATCGGGTTCCCGACGGCCTATTACATTTCCAAAAAGAAGGCCCGGCTCAAAGGCATCCTGCTGGCCCTGGCGCTGTTCCCGATGCTGACGAGCGCCATTGTCCGTTCGTTCAGCTGGATGGTGATTCTCGGCAAAAACGGGATCGTCAACAACCTGCTTACCGGCATCGGCCTTGTGGACGAACCCTTGAAAATATTGTACACCCCGGCGGCCATGATGATTGGCCTGATCCATCTGTTCCTGCCGCTCATGATCATCTCGCTCGTCGGAGTGATGGAGAACATCGACGGCGATCTGCTGCGCGCCTCCGAGAGTCTCGGCGCCTCGCGCCTCAAAGGCTTCATGAGCATCATCGTGCCGCTGTGCGTGCCCGGGCTCATCGTGGGCAGCATTCTCGTCTTCGTCGGCAGCCTGACGGCCTATACGACGCCTCAGCTGCTGGGAGGGAAGCAGCGCGTCATCGCCACGTTCCTCTATCAGAACGCGATGACGCTCAATGATTGGACGATGGCATCCATTATCGCCACAGTGATGATTGTCGTCACGTTCATCATCATCGGATTGATGAACCAGCTGGCGCGCAAATTGAATCCGAAGGGGTAACGAACATGAAGGACACACATCGCGGACTCGCCCTGTTTACGGCTCTCGTCTTTCTCTTTTTGCTGGGGCCGCTGCTTATCATTATGGCTACATCGTTCGGAGACAGCTCCGTGCTCCGATTTCCGCCGGAAGGATTCTCCTTCCGCTGGTACCGCAACATTTTCGACGTCGAGATGTTTATGACGACGTTCAAGGTGACGATTGTCGTCGCCTTGGCGGGCAACCTCATCGCGCTTCTTATCGGCGTTCCCGCCGCCTATGCCCTCAGCCGCTTCCATTTCCGGGGCAAAGGGCTGCTCAATTCGATTTTCATATCGCCCATCCTGATACCGGGCGTCGTGCTCGGCTTCACGATGCTGAAATATTTGGTCGTTCAGTTCCAATTGCCGATCTACACCAGCCTGTTAATCGGGCATATCGTTCTGATGCTGCCGTTCATCATTCGCGTCATCGCATCGAGCTTGTCGAACTTCGACTATGCGGTCGAGGAAGCGTCCATGAGTCTGGGCGCCAGCCGCCTGAAGACCTTCTTCACGGTCGTCCTGCCGAATATCCGATCGGGACTGATCGCGGGTGTATTGCTCGCGTTCCTCGAATCGTTCAACAACGTCGACATCTCGGTGTTCATGACCGGACCGGGGGTCAGCACGCTGCCGATTCAGATGCTGACCTATGTCGAGAACTATTTCGACCCGACCATTGCAGCTATCTCGGTGCTGCTGATGGTCGTGACGGCCCTGCTGATGTTCTTGATCGAGCGCCTGATGGGACTCTCCTACTTCACGAAAAATAACTAGCATAAACGGAGGCCTGACGACCATGGAATACCTATCATTGCAAAATATATCAGTAGCTTATGAAAAAAATACGATCTTGAAAGATTTCTCGCTAAATATTCAGGAAGGGGAGCTTATCTCCCTGCTTGGCCCTTCGGGCTGCGGCAAGACGACGACGCTCCGCCTTATCGCGGGCTTCCTGGAGGCGAAGGACGGCAAGTTCATGTTCAAGGGCAAGGATTACACGAAGATGCCGGTGAACAAGCGGAACTTCGGCTTCGTCTTCCAGAGCTATGCGCTGTTCCCGCATATGACCGTGTTCGACAATGTCGCTTACGGCCTGCGCCTGCGGAAGGTCGACAAGGCCGAGATCGGGAAGCGCGTCCTCGCCATGCTGGAGATCGTCAATCTGAAGGGCTTCGAGAAGCGCTTCCCGGGCGAGCTCTCCGGCGGCCAGCGCCAGCGCGTCGCGATTGCCCGCGCGCTCGTCATCGAGCCGGATCTGCTGCTGTTCGATGAGCCGCTCAGCAACCTGGACGCCAATCTGCGCGTCAACATGCGCGTCGAGATCCGGCGCATTCAGAAGCAGCTTGGCATTACTACCGTCTATGTCTCGCATGATCAGGAGGAATGCTTCTCGATCTCGGACAAGGTGGCGATAATGAACAAAGGCATCATCGAGCAATTGGACGCCCCGGCGAACATCTACAAATACCCGGCCACCGAATTCGTCGCCCGCTTCATCGGGTTCAACAACTTCATCGAATTCGGCAGCATGAAGCAGGACGGCAACCTTATCACCCTCGAAGGGGAAGGGAACGTGCGGCTTCAGGTCGTCCACCGCTCGGGACACCCGATCACCGATGCGATGAAAGGCGCCATCCGGCCCGATGATCTCATCGTGCTGGCCGAAGGCGAACTGAGCGGCTTCGCGGACAGCGGCGCAGATGAACTGAACGGCCCATCCGTCAGCGGCGCAGATGAACTGAACGGCTTCTTCGAGAACAGCGCTGGCGGGCTGAATGGGACCGCTGGCAAGGCTGCTGGAGCGATGGCTCGACCTATAGGAGGCCTCACCTCCGAGGAGCTGGCGGCAGGCTGGAACACGATTCCCGGCCGTATCAAAATCAGCACCTTCCTCGGACGGAGCTATCAATACGTCGTAGAGACGGCTCTTGGCGACTTCACCGTTAACCGGGAAATGGAGCAGCCGTTCGATCGCGGCACGGCGGTCAAGCTGGTGCTGCCGAAGGAAAAAGTCGTGCTGGTTCGCGCCGAAGCGTAAGCGTGCGAGAGAACATATATCCCTGCCAATGAACCGTTACTGCCGTCCGTCTGACTGGCGATTTACGAGAGAACGGGGACAACAAGGAGAGTGCAGCCATGAAGATCGATTTGTTGATAAAAGAAGTGCAAGTGTTCAACGTATACTTGAAGCGGTTCGTGCCAGGCAATGTCGCGGTGCTCGACGGGCGCTGCCTGTATGCCGGCCAGCGCGGAGAAGAGACATTCGAGGCGGCGCAGACAGTGGAAGGCCGCGGGCGCTATCTGATTCCGGGCCTGGTCGATATCCATCTGCATATCGAGAGCACGATGGTGACGCCGCATACGTTTTCGCACGGAATTATTCGCAACGGCGTGACGACCATCGTCTCCGAGCCGCATGAGATGGCCAATGTATTTGGTCTCGAGGGCGTGCAGGAAATGATCCGGGCCAGCGAAGGCTGCGCCGCCGATATTTTGTACGCCATTCCGAGCTCGGTTCCATCCACGCCGCTGGAGACGGCGGGCGGCGAGATCGATATCGAGCATATCGATGCGCTGCTGCAGGAAGAGCGGGTCGTCTGCCTCGGGGAGATCATGAACTCGGTCGACGTGCTCCGCGATCCGGACTGCAAGACGAACCGTATCCTCAATCATGTCCGCTCGAACTATCCGAAGCTGGTCATCGAGGGGCATACGCCGAAGAAGCTGGTCGACTTGGAACTGGCCCGCTTCATGTTCGCGGGCGTCGATTCCGACCATACCGAACAGGCCCCGGCCAGCATGCGCGACCGGTTGGCGAACGGCATGTTCCTGGAGATTCAGGAGAAGTCGATGACGCCGGACATTATGAAGATTTTGATAGAGGAAGACGTAGCGGAGCTGTTCTGCTTCGTTACGGATGACGTCATGGCCGATTCCTTCGTCCAGGACGGGCACCTGAACCATATCGTGCGCAAGGCGATCGCGATGGGGATGGCGCCGGAGCGGGCAATCTACGCGGCGACCTACACGCCGGCCCGGCGCATGCAACTGCATGACCGCGGCGCCATCGCTCCGAACAAGACGGCGGACTTCGTCCTGCTCAGCAATCTGGAGCAGTTCACGATCGACGCCGTATACAAGAACGGGCGGCTGGCATATGAAGCCGGAGCGCCTTACAAGCAAGCGGAAGCCGCTCGCCGCTTCCCGGCCCATTTCTATCGCAGCGTCCAGCTTGCCGAGATGACCGCGGCCGACTTCGAGGTCCGGATCGAAGCCGAGGACGGGACCCATACGTGCCGCGTCATGGAAGTCGTGAACGGCACGACGAATACGAACGAGCTGCACAAGCCGGTCGAGGCAGCTGACGGCCGTCTCCAATGGGAGGCCAGCCCGTACGGGCTCATCGCGACATTCGAGCGCTATGGCAAGAACGGCAACCGCGCATATGGCCTGATTACCGGCAATACCATTAAGCGCGGCGCCATCGCGACGACAAATTCGCATGACAACCACAACCTGCTCGTCGTCGGCCACTCCCCCGAGGATATGGCGCTTGCCGCCAACACGGTCATTGCCGATCAAGGCGGCTTCTGCGTCGTCGAGGACGGCAAGGTCATCGCTCATGTGCCGCTCCCGGTCGGCGGCATTCTGTCGGAGCAGCCGCTCGACCAATTCGGCCCGGCCGTGAAGCGGCTGCGCGAAGCGATGGAGTCCCTCGGTTATGAGCACTATAACCCGATTATGTCTCTCAGCACGCACTCGCTTCCGGTCAGCCCTTCGCTCAAAATTACCGATCTCGGACTGATCGACGTGGAAGCCGGGGCCGTTGTACCGTTGCTGGTCGAGAAAGAATAGTGTCCAATCCGGCAACGGGTCGCGATCTTGATACTGTACTCGCCTTCCTTAGGAAGCATGCATGACGCGTTGTGGGCAACCATCGTCTAGGGTACACATCACACTAACAGCCCGCTCGCATGACTGCCAGAAGCCCCCGCCGGCTGACAATTGATGTCGGCCGGCGTTTTTATTCGGATTTTGCTTTAAGCTAGCTGACGCTTTTAGGCTGTTGCAGTTAAGCTGATCTTTTGAGCTGATGCTTTTGAGCTGACGTGTTGGGATGTCACTTTTGAGCTGACGCTGTTGGGATGACACTGTTGGGCTGACGCTTTTAGGCTGATGCTGCTGGGTTTAACACTGTTTACGTTGAGGTGCTTCAGCCAGCCGGCCACTGGTTGTGTCTGTAGGTGTATTGCATTATCTAAATATCGCTACATCCCTATGATGAGTGCGCCCTCTTCCTAGTCCCAGTGCTAGTTCCCGCCTTAAGATCAGAATCCCACTCGCTCAGGGTTCCTTCACATCATTCACAACCGATTTCTCGAGCTTCTATCGTTCGTTCTTATGCTGATTATCCCAACCGCTCAGGGTGCGAGAAGGTGGCCCGGCAGATTCCTCCCTTTCAGGACTACGCCCAATCCTCCGAATGAATGATTCAACGTTACATATACACCCTTTCGACCTTATAATAATCCTCCCAACGACTCAGGTATGCCCTGCGATCCAATGGCGGTTTCCCAAAGACTTAGGTGTTCCCTGGGAACCAATGGCGGTTTCCCAACGACTCAGGTATGCCCCGCGATCCAATGGCAGTCTCCGAAATCCTTAAGGTTTTTCTTCAACCCTAAGATGCGTCTCTTGAAATCTACCCCCAGTGATGCATCCCAACGACTCAGGATTTTCCGGTGCCCCTGCGTCCTGCTATGATTCTCCTGCTATGATTCATTTATCTGTTTAGCTGTTTTTCTTGACCAACGATGAATTAGTTGACGATTCAGGTCTTCCCTGCAATTTTGCGGCCTAACGATGAATTTCCCAATCCTTCAGGGGAACTTCAAGACTTCATGAAAGCCAATTCACCCACTGGGCGAGGGCTTCAAATCTTTCTCTTTATTGGAGACGTGCTATAAAAGAAAAGTGTAATTCCATTGACACCCTTGACTTGGGAACAAATGTTTGGTATCCTTCATATAGGAACATACGTTTGTGGTCCTGGATATTTAAAGGGGGGCGCTGTGGTGGAAGACTTGTTGGGTGCTGGAACTTTGGGGGAAGTGATGAACCGATTTCCAACGGAGGCATCTTGTATTCCTGTTCTGTTCTCGTTCAAATGGCCTCAAGGCTTCCGCTGCCCGAATTGCAGGCATCCCAAGGCTTACTTTATTCGTACACGGCGGCTTCCTCTATATGAATGCGGCTCTTGCCGCCATCAGACATCCCTCACGGCAGGAACGATTTTTGAAGGCAGCAGAACCTCGTTGCGGAAGTGGATTGCGGCAATTTGGCTCGTCTCTAATCCAAAGGAAGGCATTAATGCGGTCCGCTTGCGCTCGATTATTGATGTCACTTACAAGACGGCATGGTCGATGCTACATAAAATTCGCACAGCGATTAGCTGTGCCGATGAAGGGAAGCGGCTGGAAGGGCATGTGCATGGCTTTATTGCCTTCAACGGCCCTAAACTATATCCCAGTGTCGATCTTGCGCCTCGGGAGCAGCCGATTATCGTGGCGGCTTCACTGGCTTCGAATGGGGAAGGACGCCACTACAAAATGAAACTGGTGAATCGTCGGCATATGTCTGGGAAGCTGCTGCTTCCTTGCGGCCGCGATCGTTTTATCGAAGAACATATTGCCGCGCCGGAATGGAACGTCACTATAATCCGCCAGCGATTTCGGGTCAAGCAAAGTCCATTATATGGCGTATTTCGGCGAGCGCAGCGATGGTTATGCGAGACGTTCCGTGGGATAAGCGGCAAGTATCTGCAGTATTACCTGGATGAATTTTGCTACCGGGAAGAGTGCAGGGCCCGCGAAATGGCAGGGTGGGAACCTTTGGCCGCGATATGCTGTGCAGACAACGGGGCAAGGCAGCGGTACTTATGGCGGACAACCTCCTCGCCGAACGGTGGCCCCTTCCTTACCGCTGCCTGAATATATAGCGGGGTTTGCCTGAGCACTATATTAGGCACCTCGGGAATTATCGGATGAGCAATTTTTTGTGCTAGCCTATTAGTTTGCTGCCAAGTTAGAGTTTTCACTTACTTGATCCGAAAAATAGAGCGTAGCATTTTCGGAAGAGCATATCGGCTTGCCTTTCCTGAACGACGGGGATATTGGTTATAAGAGTTCAAAGGGATGTCTTGTTGCTTAGTTAGTCGATTAAATGGCTAAGTTGTCTTCTGAGTCGTTGGGATATCGGTCATAAAAGTCATAACCCCATTCCTTACAAGGTGTGCAACAAGAATGGATGCTGAGGGAGACGATGGCGGGAGGGACATGGGCGAAGGGGGATACGGGGAGAGATACGGGGAGAGCCGGACTGGTGCACCGGCCCTGCCTTTCTTTTTAGGTGTCCTGTACCGCGGTAGTGGAGTGGCCCTCTACGAGTTGGGGTTGGAACATGATTTTTTGCTTGGGCATATCCGGGTTGTCGGATTGGCGCAGCAGCAATTGAATCGTCTCCTTGGCCATCTCCGGAATCGGCTGCAGTATCGTCGTTAGGCGAGGAACGACGATCCGGGACAGAATTGTATCGTCGAAGCCGATGATCGATAGATCGTCGGGAACGCGCAGTCCGAGCTGCTGGGCGGATTGCATGGAACCGACGGCGAGCAGGTCGTTGCAGGTGAACAAAGCCGTAGGCCGGGTATCTGTTCCAAGCACGCGGGCGGCGCCCGCCAAGCCGTCCTCTAACGATGAATGGACCGTCACGATCCAATCTTCATTGACGGCAAGTCCGGCGTCGCTCATCGCCTGCTTCGCGCCGCGCACCCGGTACTCGCCGCTCGGGCTATCCTCCGTGACGATGCCGATGCGGCGGTGCCCCAAGGCAATCAGGTGCTGGATCGCGACGTAGCCTCCTTTGAAATCATCCACGGTAATCGTATGCATGGATAAGGAAGGAATATCTTTGGAGAAGAGCACAACAGGGAAGCCCTCGGGAATGCTCTCTTGCAACAGCGGCCACCGCGAAAATTCGCAGGCGACGATAAGGCCGTCAATCTGTTTGCGCTGAAGCAGGGAAATATAGTTCAGGCCTTTATCGTCCTTGTTGTCGGTGCTGCACATCACGATGCTGTAGCCTTCCGCCTGGGCCTGATCCTCTAGATTGCGTGCGACCTCGGCAAAGAACGGGTTGGCCAAATCCGAGATGAGCAGGCCGAAGGTCGATGTCTTCTTGCCCGTCAACGCCGACGCGACGACGCTCGGCTGGTACTGCAGTTCTTTCATCACATGGATGACCCGCTCCCGCGTCTTCCCGCTGATGTTGCCGGTGTGATTGACCACCTTGGACACCGTGGCGATGGAGACGCCGGCCGCTTTTGCGACATCATAAATCGTAGCTTTCATAAACGAACCTCTCTAACTGGCTTACCGTGTAAACCTATCATCATGCATGCTCCTAGCTATCTCAATTATAGACAATAAAAGGAGAATGGACTACATCTACCAACAACAAAAGGAGATCTGACTACATCTTCAAACAAAGTCTTGAAACAAAGAAAAGGAGAATGGACTCCATCCATTCTCCTCGATCTTGCCGGATCGTATTGATGTGGAAAACAACAGAAACACTACTTGGCGAACAGCCATTCATGAGCCGGATCGTTATGGAATTTCCAGGTCCGCTTCGGGCCTGCCATGACGTTCAAATAATAGGAGTCATAGCCCGGAGGCGCGGAGACGGGATGATACCCTTCCGGAACCAATACGACATGCCGGTGAGGAACGGCCATGTTCTCATCGAGCGTGCGATCGTCGTTGTAGACCCGCTGCATGACGAAGCCCTGTGCGGGGTTTACCTCGTGGTAGTAAGTCTCCTCCAAGTACGACTCCCGCGGCAAATCGTCCCGGTCATGCTTGTGCGGCGGATAGCTCGACCAATGCCCTGCTGGCGTAAAGACCTCCACGACGAGCAGGCTGTCCGCTTCCTTCTGTTCCGGCAAAATGTTATGGATATGCCGTTCCATGCTTCCTGACCCGCGCGTCTCTACGCCGACGTCTTCAGGCGCGATGACGCGGGCGGGATAAGTTCCCTTGCCCGGCCCTGAGCAGACGGCTAATTCCAGCGCCGTCTCGGCCTGCACGGAGTAGCGGTCATCGTTCGGCACATAGACGGAGAAGGGAGGGATGCGCTCGAAGACGCTCATTCGATGACCAAGCGTGCCGAACGATTGCTTGGCGGTCTGGATTTTCGCTTTCCCGCTTAACAGGACAAGACAGACCTCCCTATTGTTCGTATCCCGTTCCAAGACCTCGCCCGGCCGCAAGGAATAGACTTCGAAGCCGACATACTCCCAGCCGGCGCTTTGCGGGGTGACCGATAAAATTTGTCCGTGTTCGTCTCGCGGTCCCGGTGCAACCATTAATTTCGACATGATAGAATCTCTCCTCCCGAGCCAAAAGTAAAAATTCCAAGGGCGGTCTTGCTGGGACAGCCCCCCCTGGCGGCTGCTTATTCCGCACATGCGGACTCAACCGTATGTTTCTGACCTTACCTGCTTTACTGCCCGAGTACGGATAAGGATGGGTGCTCCAGCTTGACGGGGCGTCCGCTGTCCAGCGACTCCTTCGCCGCGCGTGCGATTCGTTCCGCCTGCAGTCCGTCGTTCGCATCGCACGCGACAGGCCGTTCATGAAGCACGGCCTGCACGAATTCTTCGACTTCCCGAATATAGGCTTGTGTATATCGTTCCAAAAAGAAATATAACGGTTTGTCCATATGCACGCCGTCTGCCGTAGAGACAAGCGCGGTAGAGGCGCGGTCATTGTCCATAGTGACGCTGCCCGCCGAACCGAACGCTTCGAGACGCTGATCATACCCGTAAACGGCCTTGCGGCTGTTCTCAATTATCCCGAGAGCGCCGTTCGCGAAGCGGAGACTGATGATAGCGGTATCGATATCACCCAACTCGCCGATGCGCGGATCAATCAGATTCGCTCCTTGGGCGTACACTTCGGTCACTTCGCTCTGCATGACGTAGCGCGCCATGTCGAAGTCGTGAATTGTCATGTCCATGAACAAGCCGCCCGATGTGGCTATATATTCGGGCGATGGCGGCTCCGGATCGCGGGACGTGATGCGCAGCAGATGCGGAGTCCCGATCTTGCCCTCTTGCACGATATCACGCGCTTTCTGGAAGTTATGGTCAAAACGGCGATTGAACCCAACCTGCATCTTTACGCCCGCTGCTTTCACGGCGGCCACGGCCTGTTCCGTGGCGTTGAGGGAGAAGCTGACCGGTTTTTCGCAGAAAATATGCTTGCCCGCTTGGGCTGCCTCTTCAATGATTGCGGCGTGCGTGCTCGTCGGCGAGCAGATGAACACGGCCTGAATGTCCGGATCATGCAGCAAATCGCGGTAATCGCTGGTCACAACCGGAATTCCAAGCCCGGAAGCCCAGGCGTCCAAACCGTCGATACATACGTCCGATATGGCGCGAACTTGCCCGTCGCGCATTTGTTGAAGATGGCCGGCGTGCAGCTTGCCGATGCGCCCGGCGCCGATGATTCCCACTTGCAGCATAAATTATCCCTGCTTTCTTGGTAGCATAAAATCTAGGTAAAGCTAGGGAAAGCGCTTAACTCATAATCAACTATACGTGATAACTAAAGCGTTTTCAAGACAAAATCTTCGGGGGCACAGAGTAAGTGCGTTATGAAGGGCTTTAAAGCTCTTCATTTTCAATATGAAAAAACAACTGATTGTGAAAAAAAGAACTTTGAATTTTCATGGAAAAGCGTTTACATTCCCGAAATAGGAAGGATATAATACGCCGTAAGGTAAGCGCTTAACTCAAATGCTTGGATGAGTTCAGTCCGGAAGAATGTCTTTTATAGCGACCTGCAATGCGAAAGGAACGCATAACGGATGGATTGGAATTTTATAGGCACCTAAAGATGATGACTACGCGTTGGTAAGGACGGTGTTCGGAATGGAAACGATTCGCTTGACGACGGCCCAAGCGCTCGTCAAGTTTCTCGATCAGCAGTATGTCGAGTTTGACGGAGTGGAGCAGCGGTTTGTCAAAGGGATTTTTACAATATTCGGCCATGGCAATGTGCTAGGCTTAGGCCAGGCGCTGGAGGAAGACAGCGGCGGATTGGAAGTGTATCAGGGGCGGAATGAGCAAGGGATGGCCCATGCCGCGGTGGCGTTCGCGAAGCAGATGCGGCGAAAGCAGATCTGCGCCTGCACGTCTTCGGTCGGGCCTGGCGCCGCCAATATGGTCACGGCCGCAGCCACGGCTACGGCCAACCAGATTCCGGTACTGCTGCTGCCGGGGGATACGTTCGCCTCGCGCCAGCCCGATCCGGTGCTGCAGCAGATCGAGCAGCCGCATGACCTGACGGTATCGACGAATGACGCGTTCCGTCCGGTGAGCAAATATTGGGACCGCATCATGCGGCCGGAGCAGTTGATGACCGCGCTTCTTCATGCGATGCGCGTGTTGACGAATCCGGCCGATACGGGAGCGGTCACGATCGCGCTGCCGCAGGATGTGCAGGGAGAAGCGCATGATTACCCTGCATCGTTCTTCGCCAAGCGCGTGCACCGGATAGAGCGCCGTCCGGCGGCGGAATCGGCGCTCGAGGATGCGGTCCGGCTGATGATGAGCAAGCGCAGGCCGCTGATCATTTGCGGGGGCGGCGTGCGCTACTCCGAGGCCGGAGCGGAGCTGCAAGCCTTTGCGGAAGCTTTTGAGATTCCGCTGGCGGAGACGCAGGCGGGCAAGAGCGCGGTGCCGGGCTCGCATCCGCTCAATCTCGGCGGCATCGGGGTAACGGGCAACGGAGCGGCGAACGCGATGGCCAAGGAAGCCGATCTGATTATCGGCGTGGGCACGCGTTTCACCGACTTCACGACCGGCTCGAAGGAGCTGTTCAGCGGGGCCAACACGGACATTCTGACAGTGAACGTGTCCGAGTTCCACGCGCTCAAGCTGGAGGCGACGCCGATCGTGGCCGATGCGAAGGCGGCGCTGATCGCGCTGCGGCAGCGGCTGGAGGCGGCCGGGTACCGCTCGGGCTATACGAGCGAGATCGAAGGGGCGCGGGCCGCTTGGGGCGAGGAATGGAAGCGGCTGGCCGGCATCCAGTACGCGCCCGGCTCGTTCACGCCCGAAGTCGCGGGGCATTTGGACGAAGCGCTGCCGGAATATGCCGAGGCGCTCGGCAGCTGCCTGACGCAGACCCGGGTGCTGGCGGCGTTGAACCGGCTGCTCGGAGACGATGCGATCGTCGTGGGCGCCTCGGGGAGCTTGCCCGGCGACCTGCAGCGGATGTGGGTGGCCGAAGCGCCGCACTCGTACCATATGGAATACGGATATTCCTGCATGGGTTATGAAATCTCGGGAGCGCTCGGCGTGAAGATGGCGGAGCCGGAGCGCGAAGTGTACGCGTTCGCGGGGGACGGGAGCTACCTGATGCTACACTCCGAGCTCGTCACGAGCATTCAGGAAGGGCGGAAGATTAATGTCCTGCTGTTCGACAACAACGGCTTCGGCTGCATTAACAACTTGCAAATGGGCCACGGCATGGGCAGCTTCGGGACGGAATTTCGCGCCCGCAATGCATCCACCGGCAAGCTGGACGGACCGCTTGTGGGCATTGATTTCGCCCAGAGCGCCGCAGGCTACGGCGTGGTCACGTATACGGCGCGCACGCTGGAGGAGCTGGAGCAGGCCGTCGCGGACGCGAAGCGGCAGACGGTCTCCACGCTCATCGATATCAAAGTGCTGCCGAAGACGATGACGAACGGGTACGGCGCTTGGTGGAACGTCGGCGTCGCGGAAGTGTCCGGGAAGCCGGATATTGCGCGCGCGAGCGAGGAGCGGCGGCGGTTTTTGCAGCAAGCAAGACCTTATTGACACAAGGGCTACAGTGAAATATCGCGCCTTGGCGGAGCGGGCGGGGAGACTCCGGGATCCCGCAAGAGGCAGGCGGTGGCCGCATCATGCGGCACGAGCCGCTTGATGGATGCGGACGGGGGGACATGTTAAGAGGCCCATGTTTTCGCCGACCCGGCGTCCGACCCGCCCGGCATTCGGCCGAGGCGCGATGACATCAGGGAGGAATGGACATGTTTGCAGCAGGCAGCGTGAAAATAGGGATTGCGCCCATCGGCTGGACGAATGACGATATGCCGGAGCTGGGCGGAGAGAATACATTCGAGCAATGCGTAAGCGAGATGGCGCTCGCAGGTTATGCGGGCACGGAGGTCGGCAACAAGTACCCGCGGGATATCGGCGCGCTGCAAAAAGCGCTCCGGCTGCGCAAGCTGGAGGTGGCCAGCGCCTGGTTCAGCGCCTTTCTTACCGTAAAGCCATTGGAAGAGACGGCGTCGGCATTCGTTCAGCACCGCGACTTCCTGCATGCGATGGGGGCGAAGGTCATTGTCGTATCCGAACAGGGTCACAGTGTTCAAGGGATGATGGAGACCCCGCTGTTCGAGCGCAAGCCGGTGTTCGGCGAACAGGATTGGAAGCGCTTAATCGATGGTCTGCATGTGCTCGGCGAGCTGGCCAGGGAGAAGGATATGGACATTGTGTACCATCATCATATGGGTACGGGGGTACAGACAACGGAGGAGATCGCCCGTCTCATGGAGGGAACGAATCCGGAACTGGTGTCTTTGCTCTATGATACCGGCCATCTGGTATTCTCGGGCGAAGAGCCGCTGAGCATCTTGAACCGCTATATGGATCGGATTAAGCATGTTCATTTGAAGGATGTCCGACCCGACGTGGCGCGCCGCGCACGCGAGGAGGGGCTCAGCTTCCTGCAGGCGGTGAGGGAAGGCGTCTTTACCGTTCCCGGAGACGGCTGCATCGACTTCGCGCCGCTGTTCCGGGCCTTGTCCACGGCAGGCTACCGCGGCTGGATGCTCGTGGAAGCGGAGCAGGATCCAGCGAAAGCGAATCCGTTCGAGTACGCGTTGTTAGCGCGAGACTATATATTGCGCCAAGCTGGCGTCTAAATGCGAGTTCAGTCAGACGAAGGGGAGAGATGGATCAATGGGAGACAACAAAGTCGTATCGGTAGGACTCGTCGGCTTGGGGCGGCTCGGACGGCAGCATGCCGAGAATTTGGCGCATCGCATTCCGAACTGCAGATTGGCGGCGGTATGCAGCATCAAGGAGGAGGAGGTGGAGGAAGCGCAGGCGCAGCTTGGCGTTCCTTACGGTTACACCGATTATGAGGATATGCTGCGGAACAAGGAGCTGGACGCGATTTTCATCGCTTCGCCTTCCTCCTATCATTGCGATCAGATTGAAAAGGCGTTGGCGGCCGGCTTTCACGTCTTCAGCGAAAAACCGCTCGGGCTTTATATGGAAGAAGCGCTGCGCGTCCAAGAGGCGGTGCGAAGTCATCCGCGGCAGGTATTCATGCTCGGCTTTATGCGGAGGTATGATCGTTCCTACGTCTATGCCAAGCGGCAAATCGAAGCGGGAGCGATCGGCGAGCCCGTGCTCATCCGCTGCTATGGGCTTGATCCGGCCCAGGCCATGCCCGGCTTTTTGCAGTTCGCGAAGAGCAACTACAGCGGAGGCTTGTTCCTCGACATGGCCATACACGACCTGGATTTGGCGCGGTGGTATTTGGGCGTCGAAGCGGAACGGGTATGGGCCATCGGCGGCTCTCACCGCTATACGGAGCTGGCCCAACTGCAAGATGCGGAGACGGGGGCGGCCCTGGTCCAATTTGCGAATAATAAAATGGGGGTATTCGTAGCCGGGCGCAATTGCGCCCATGGCTACCATATCGAGACCGAGATTATCGGTACGCTCGGATCGCTTCGGATCGGTACCGTTCCCGAGAAAAACCAGGTAACGATCATGGATGATCGCGGCGTGGTGCGCGAATGCGCGCAGGGGTTCCTGGAGCGGTTCGAGCAGGCTTACTTGGACGAGGCGATTGAATTTGTGCAGGCCGTTCTTGAAGGAAGACAACCGGGAGTCAAGGTCGAAGACGGGGTGCTCTCGACCGCGCTTGGATATGCATGCAAGGAATCGTATGAGACCGGCCGTTTGGTTGAGGTGGCTGAGCCCGCAGCCTTAAGCGGATCGCACGATACGAGGTAACTTCACAGATCTCTCTACGCGTGGAGAAGGAGGGCACTCATGACCTACATTACTGTCATCACCTTTTTATTGTACACCGGTATTGTCGCCTGGTACTCCTGGTACAAAACGCGCAGCATCAACCTCAACAGCTCGGATGGATATTTTCTTGGCGGACGCAGCTTGACTGGCGTTGTAATCGCTTTCTCGCTTCTGCTGACCAATTTGTCGACCGAGCAAATGGTTGGCCTCAACGGACAAAGCTATGCGACATCCATGGTCGTCATGGCCTGGGAAGTCACGTCGCCGATTGCTTTGATTTTTATGGCGTTTGTGTTTTTGCCCCGTTATTTGAAGACGGGCATTACGACCATCCCGGATTTTCTGGAGCAGCGCTACGATCTGCGGACGCGCCAGCTTATATCCGTTCTCTTTTTACTTGGCTACGCGGTGGCCTATCTGCCAACGGTTCTGTATTCCGGAGCGCTGGTGCTGGATACGATCTTCAATATTTCCGACCTGTTCGGCTTAAGTGACTTCAGCATCATTTTGATCGTGTCGCTTGCCATTGGAATAACGGGGATCGCTTACGTCGTGCTCGGGGGGCTGCGCGCATGCGCGCTCTCCGATACGCTGAACGGCGTCGGACTCATTGTCGGCGGACTGCTGATTACGTTTCTCGGCCTGTTCGCGCTCGGAGGAGGCAGTCTGGTCGAAGGCGTGAGCACCTTGCTGCACAAAGAGCCGGAAAAATTGAACTCGATAGGAGACAGTTCTTCTCCCGTACCATGGGTGACCATTTTTGCAGGGCTGCTGTTCAACAATCTGTTCTATTGGTGCACGAATCAAGCCATCGTCCAGCGGACGCTCGGCGCGAAAAACTTGAAGGAAGGGCAGAAGGGCGTGCTGTACGCCGGGATGTTCAAAATCTTCGGCGCCTTCTACCTCGTGCTGCCGGGCATTATCGCGTATCATCTGTTCAATAATTCGTTAAGCAATGCCGATATGGCTTATCCTTCACTGGTCATCGAAGTGCTGCCGACGCTGCTGTCCGGGTTTTTCGCCGCCGTTCTGTTCGGCGCGATCTTAAGCTCCTTCAACGGGGCGTTGAACAGCTCGCTGACCTTGTTTACGCTCGATATTTACAAGCCGATATTCAAGCCGGATGCGACCGAGCAACAATTGGTGAAGGCTGGCAGAAGGTTTGCCATCGCGCTTGGCCTCGTTGCCGTTATTGTAGCGCCATTCATTTTGTATGCGCCTTCAGGGTTGTATTACTACTTGCAGGAGATGTTCGGATTTTACAATATCCCGATCATTGCCGCGGTCGTCGTCGGATTTTTCAGTAAAAAAGTGCCCGCCAGCGCGCCGAAGATTGCGTTAGCGGTACACATTGTGCTATATACCTTGTCCAAGTTTTTTATGGGCACGATTAACTTCTTGTACATTCTTAGCGTATTATTCCCGGTCTGTGTTCTCGTCATGCTTCTTATCGGAAAATGGAAGCCGCGCGAGCATGATTTCGAGCTGTTCGAATCGGGCAAAGTCGATTTGACGCCATGGAAACATGCGAAAGTCTTTACGATCGTCATGGTGCTGTTGATGGTGGCCGTATATGTTTTATTCTCCCCATGGGGCATCGCGGCATAATCAGGGACAGGTTCTTACGTCCAGAGCGGTTCACCCTACTCAGCACAAAAGCTGCCGAACGCGTCGGCAGCTTTTTTCTTGGGCATTCACATGATTCTTCCTTCAAATTATGATATAGTTTAACTCAGAGGTAAGCGATTACATCTGCAGGTTTGTGTTAACGGTATCCCAAAAAGGGTTATCTCCAGGGACAGCATTATTTTAATGAAGAGGTGGATGCGATGAAAGCGGGTCTGAGCACGTACAGTCTGCTGCAAGCGATCAGAGCGGGCGAGATGACGGTACTGGATGTTATTGACTGGATTGCCGACAACGGCGGGGAGCATATGGAGATTGTTCCTTACGGGTTCACGTTGGTTGATAACCTGGAGCTGGCGGATGCCGTTCGCGACAAGGCGAAAGAGCGGGGCATTGATCTATCGAACTATTCGATGCCGGCCAACTTCGTTCAGGAGACGGATGAAGCATTCGAGGCCGAAGTCGCGCGCGTCAAGCAGCATGTCGATTTGCTGCATCGTATGGGGATCAAGCATATGCGCCATGATGTCACGGCCTTCACTTTGCCGAAGGAGCAGATGACGATCGAATGGTTCGAGGCGAATCTGCATTTGATGGTGGAAGGAAGCCGCCGGATCGCGGATTATGCGGCACAGTTCGGCATTACGACGACCTTGGAAAACCACGGCTTCTCTGCTCAAGCGAGCGATCGCGTGCAGCGTGTATTGTTATCGGTAAACCGTCCGAATTTCAAAACAACGCTCGATGTCGGGAACTTCCTGTGCGTCGATGAGAATCCGCTTGTCGGCATGAAGAAAAACTTGCCGTATGCCTCGCTCGTCCATGTGAAGGATTTCTATGTGCGTCCATTCTATGAGCATCCGGGCGAGGGAGACTGGTTCCTGACGGCTAACGATAATTATTTGCGTGGAGCTATTCTGGGCCAGGGCGACTTGCCAATGCGGGAAATCATCAAGCTCATCAAGCAATCCGGTTATGACGGTTATATTACGCTTGAGTTCGAGGGTATGGAAGATTGCCGGATCGGCTCATCGATCGGGTTGAAAAATTTGAAGCGTTTCTGGGATGAAGCGTAATCGTTAGTACGGGTCTTTTTCATAAACATAATATGCAGGGAAAGGCCGTTCTCGCCCATTAGCGGGAAACGGTCTTTCTTCATTAGTAGGGGGGAAAGGGGTTGCGCTTCTTTCAGCCATTATCCCGTTGACTCAGAATGACCGGCCTCTGATCTGTTAATGGTGTGAGTGTCGGCTTGAGTGGGTGCCGGTAAACGGGGATGGGATCCTGAACGAGGGGGAGAGTGTGCATAAGGTCCGGCAGCAACCTTTTTAGTATGTTGGAAATGCAACCTTGCAGCCGCTTGATCGCATCTATGTATATAGAGAGCCACTGGGGGGAGAAGATGAACGCCGAACAGGAATGGGTGAACAGGCTGCAGGGCGGTGACCGCGAGGCCCTTCGTCCGCTTATGGATGCGTACGGTGATGACGTCATCCGGACAGCGGTTTTGCTGCTTGGTGATCGTCATGGCGCCGAGGATATCAGCCAGGAAGTGTTCTGGGCCGTGTTCCGCCGAATTCATCAAAAGTCGGAGAAAGGCAGCTTACGGGCATGGATCATGAAAATTACGGTAAATTTGTGCCGGGCCCAGACACGGAAGGCGTCTTGGAAGCGGCTGTTCTTCCGGGAGCAGCCGTGGCGGAACGAGATCTCTTCCATCGGAACCACGGAAGAAGTGCCGCTGCGAGTCGCCCTGCGGGAATGCATCCAGAAGCTGTCTTATGCAGAACGGGAGGTCATTGTGCTTCATTATTTTCAGGATTGGGCCATTACCGATATATGCGCCATGCTCGGACAGCCCGAAGGCACGGTGAAAAGCAGACTGTCGCGGGCGCGCTGCAAGTTGGAGCGAATTTTAAAAGAAAGCGGGTGGGAGCATGAATGATCGTTGGCGCGAGGCGCTGCAGGAAGAGATGAAGGAGGTGGCATTTGCCGAGAAAATGAAGCAAGAGGTTATTGCGCATGCGAAGCCCTCCTTATGGGAACGCGAGATTCGGATTCCGCTGCGCTTGGCGATTCCCGGCTTGTTCCTGTCGCTGCTCCTCGCATTCTCCCCGCTGCTTCTGTCCGGAATCAAAGGCGACCAGGATGGGGTGGCCCAGGATGAGGCCGCCATATCGGAAGACAGCTTCGTCTACATGGGCGGCATCTATATTCGGGCTTCGCTGCTCGAGAAGGAGGGGAGAGAGTGATACGGTTAAAAGTGCGGCATCTCGCCATCCTATTGGCCGTGCTGGCCGCTTTGTCGGGATTGTCCTGGATCTTGCCGCAGATAGCGGCGCAGCCCCATGACTTTTGGTTATCGCTGCTTGGGCGCGAGGACGAGACGGCCGATGAAAGGTACTTGGCGCTTATGGGCAGGCATCTTCCGGCATCCGAGAACATGCTGTATATCGGCAAGAATAGTTCCTCTTTTGCGACACGAGGTTCGACAGACAAGGAGCTGTCTATGGAGGAGATGAAGCAGCAGTCCGAGCAATTCCTTCATGACTACCCCGATCATCCGAATGCCTCTCTCGCCTGGAGCCGGCTGGCCAATATTTATATGTTGGAGAAACGATGGGAGGAAGCGGAGCGGCTCTACCGGGAATTGATGCAAAGCGATACGCTGCATAAGTTGGAATACCGCGATCAAGTGAAGCTGCTGGAATCAAGAGTGCCCAAGCCAGGAGAGAAGCCGATGCTGAGCGGCACCGTTATGCGAGGGCAACAGCCGCTCGAAGGGGCTGTGGTCGTGCTGCGTAAAACGGACGCAAACTCATGGCACTCTCCTCCCCGCCCGGACGATTATCCCATGGTGATGACGGATCAGAACGGGGAATTCCGTTTTTATCAGGTGCCGGAACAGACTTATGATATCGAAATCGGAGCTCCGCTGCGGGAACTGGATTCCTATACGTACGCAGAGACTTCGCCGGACAACATCGTGTTGAAGAAAGGGCAATCGGTGGAAGGGGTTATCATTCAGTTGAATCCGAATCTCACCGTTCTTGAGCCGCGAGGTCCTGTCACCGTGGAGGGCGATGAGATTACGATGCGATGGGAAGCCTATCCGGGTGCAGCCTATTATGTGGTGCAATGGATGGAGGCGCATCAGTCTCGCGCCGGCCAATCCCGGGGGGCTGCCACTCATGTGCTTCCGGGAAAGCATGCAGGGACGGAAGCTACGTATCGTCTATCGGAGCTGAGAGAGAATGGTGCCGCCGGCGGCGGAATGAATTGGTCGCCTGATGAGGGCGTCTGGATTTATCCTTCCTATTTGCTCGGTATCGGATACCCTGGCGCTCAGTATGTGTGGAGCGTCGATGCTTACGATGATCAGGACAGGAAAATTAGCAGCTCACGGTCTTACACGATCGTCAGCCAAGGGGAACTGCCGCTCATTCGCATCCCGGATGGCCCGGTGTCGGACGGAGATCGATACGTTCTGCAGGCGGACTATGAGTCGGCCAAGCGCGCTTACTTGAAGGAAGGCAAGAATCGGCATGCATTGCGGGTCCTTGCCCGCATGGAAATGATCGGGACGACGAAGGATTCTTGGGGAGATCAGAAGAAGGCACTTTACTATTTGAAGCAAATCGATCAGCCGGACCTCTACGATCTGAAGATGATGGAGCTGTGCTATTCCCGCTTAAAAATGGAAGACGAAGTGGAACGAATACGGCGGGAAGTGGAGCGTGTGGAGGGAAACCAGACATCCAGCCGCGATGATTAGGGATCATGCCGACGGGCCATTGTCCGGTTCGGCGGCATGTATACCGCCTCATATTTAATTCAATTCTCATCAAGGTAAAAATCGTCGATAAGTTGAAAGGAACAGTCAGGAGAGAAAGTTTAATTTAGGGGTTGCTTTTCTATTAAGAGCGTGATATATTTAGATTCCTGTCTTCGACAGAGCGGCATGAGCCGCCTGAAGCGAAAAAGATTTTAAAAAAATGCTTGACGCTGAATCGAAGACATGATATATTATAAAAGTCGCCGCTGAACAGCGGTGAAGAAAAGAAAGCAACTTACTGATGAAGTTGGTTGCCGGATTGTTCTTTGAAAACTGAACAACGAGTGATGTTTGTGCAAGAGGTCAAATGACC